>Ga0228672_1001262_pt1 | contig 10265 bp, 11 predicted proteins | sample 90DmetaG_FD_182788 | JGI IMG/M metagenome (GOLD analysis project Ga0228672, IMG submission 182788) | Seawater microbial communities from Monterey Bay, California, United States - 90D | ecosystem: Environmental > Aquatic > Marine > Coastal | place: USA: California | collected 2016-11-08 | reverse complement strand
CAACCCCAACCCCAACCCCAAAAAATATTGAAAAATTTATAAATTTTATAATACTTATAAAAAATTAAGCAAAAGTTTATAATTTTAAAATTTTTAAATATATTAGATAATTAAAAAATGTTTTAAAAAATCATTCTTCATCACTAATTTTAGGTGCAAGATAATATTTAAGATTGCCGAGTCCTTCAATTTTGAATTCGACGCATAGAGGTGTATCAACAGATAGATATAATACAACTTAGCTGCTTAAAGATGAAGCTTTATTAAATAAGTTCAAATATCTAAATAATTTCTTACTAAAACCTTAATGCAAAAGATAAATTAACTGTTTCTTCTACATCAAGTAAAACTTAGTCTTCTGTTTTATCAGAATCTTTAGCGTTTAGACTTATAGATCCTTTGCCATTTTCTCCATTTATTGAAAATTTAACTCTATCTTTTGATGTTTCTATTGTCACTAATTATCAATAATTTATAACTTGTATCAGCTAAACTTGATAATTCTCTGCAAATTTTAGTAAATTCAGCACTAGACATAGTCACAACTGAGCTATATTCTGTATCTGGAATTCCCAATTATTCAGCATCTAATTACAATAGATTTAAGTTAAATTCTGAAAATCTTTCTTATTCTTTTATTTAATTTATAATATACTTTATGATTCAAAAGTAAATCTAATTGTAGAAGGTTCTTCTTCAGCTTATAATGTTATTACATCATCATTTCCAGCACATTTTAAAATTTTTGATAAATTTTCTATGCTTAAACCTTAAAATTATATAATTTGTACCCAAAGTAATTTATCTATCGCATCTATAAGAACCAAAACCTGATTCATCTAATTAGAATGAGACTAAAGCTACATGAGAAGAGTCCATAGCTTACATTGAAAGACCGCTACTAGATGCATCAAAATTAACGCTTTTAACAAGTTCTTTGATGGCTTCAACTATTTTTTTTAAAACATGTCCTTCTTATAATCTAGCTTCAAACATTTAAAATTTAATTAATTATTTCGCACAATTTTTAAAAACTATTTAGATATTATTTATAAGAATAATATTGATATGGGAAATTATTGTGGAGGAGATCGTAAATAATTAGAAATAAGTAAATCGTATATTATTAATTTTTTAGATTCATGATGAACTATGAATAAAATTAATCTTAATATTAAAAAAATTCCTCTAATTTCTAATCTAGATAAATTATAAATCTTGATGCAGTAGATAGTATGCACAAAAATTGTGATTAAAAAAACCCACTATTTAATTTATATAATCAAATATTATAGGTATATGAATATAAATTAAAGGCAAAAGAAAATGAAGATTTGAATCTTTTAATTGATAATATAGATAACGATTAAAAGCTTATGTTCTAAATAGATATTGGACATCCATGGGCATCCAGTCCTAATTCCATTGGATCGCTGTCAACTATGTTTTTATGCACTTTTTTCATTAAATCACTAAATTCATCATGCACTAGTGAATAATATGATGAATAAGCCATTTAAAAATATTTTTAAGCCTTTAATTTATATAATGCTTATCCTAAAATTACTTAAAACTTAAAAAGTAAGGTAAATCATATAAATTTTAGGAAATTGATAAATAAGAATTGACTGTTTTATTATTAGTTTTTATTGCCGAACATGATGAATTATTAGAGTTTTAATAAAAAGATATGATTTTTTAATCTTTAATTAAATTATTCGATTTTAATTTAAATAAAAAGAAAAATTTTATGAGTGCTTGTTGCTATATTTTAAAAGAATTATTTAAAAATTCTGAATCTTTGACATAATTATTTATTGAATCATAATTTTCTATGGATTCTTTAAAATGCTTTGCAGAATCTGATAATATTCAATACAATTTTGAAGGTAAAAATGTATTATAAAAGCTCTTGAATGTATTGAATGCCTATTAAAAGAAAATAAATTTGAATCAAAGATAAATATTTAATACTTTAAAATATTATTTTAAAAATAATTTTTAAAGCCTTTATTGAAAATATAGATGAAAATTATATAGAATAATACAAATGAATTAAATATAGATGAAATAGAATTTGAAACTTTATAATATCAAAAGAATTTTATTAATTAACTTATATAGAAAATTCGATTTTTTGGAGCTAATTGATAATAATTTTAAAATACCGCTCTTTTTTATAAAATTTACAAAATTAGAATTTTAAAATCATAATTTCAAATAAATTTTATATATCTTATTAAATATGTTAGAAAACAAGTTACAACCTTTAGAATGGGTATAACTAAATCACACAGGACAAGCCCCCTCAGCTAGATCAGGTCATACTATAACCGGTGTAGGAAAATTCTCAATAATGTTTGGAGGGATCGATCAAGCTAATAAAAAGAACGGAAAAATTTTTCCAAATAATCAAGTATTTTATTAATATATTTTAGGTATACACTGTCAAAATTATCAAAGATAATAACATTGAATGGAGATAAGTTCAATGCGGCGGAGATGTTCCTCTTGAGAGAACTAACCATGCAGCATGTGCTATCAGCCAAGATAAATTATTTATTTTTGGTGGATTTTATACTTCTAATCTTAGATTTAACGATGTTTATATCTTGAAAACAAGTATAATTTAAAAATTTATTTTATTCAATATTTATTTAATTTTTTATTTAATATTTTATTTAATATTTTAGCTGATTTCAATTGGTTTTAACCACCTAATCAAAGATCAGGAATGGAACCTAAGAACACAGAATCAAAAATTGGAGCTCCTGAACCTAGAGCAAATCATTCAGCTAATTTCTTTAAAGAAAAAGTGTATATTTTTGGAGGTCATGGTGGAGTAGGATATTAAAGAACTTCATACAATGATGTTCACTATTTTGATTGTGAAACTTCAGAATGGACTAAAGTTGAAATTCAAGGAGGTGCTCCACCTGAGGCCAGAGGAGGACATAGTTCGATGGTTTTATCAGATAAAGAAATGCTTATTATTTTTGGAGGTTGGTCAAGTACTGGACAATGTTCTGATATTCATGCTTTCCATTTAGTTAATCATACCTGGTGTAATCCTGATTTATCTCATGAAATTCCTCGTTGGCATCATTGTTCAATCTGTGTACCAGCTATTCCATCTTGGAAATTCTTTGTTTTTGGAGGATCTACAGGACAATTTTCTGAAGGAGAAAACAGAACATTAAGTAGACTTAGTGATGAGATATTTTATCTCGATTTACCTGATATAAAAGAAATGAAATGGAATAACATACCAATCAAAGGAAATATACCTAAAGGCAGAGAAAACGGAACATTATTTTGGGATGCTAATGAATCAAGATTAATTTTATTCGGAGGATGGGCAAATACTTGGCTTTAAGATTCATGGTCTTTAAAAGTTAACCTTATTACTGGTCCTCCTTATGCAATTTATGATATATAACCTAACAAAGGTCCTTTAACTGGTAAAACAAAAGTAACCATAACCGGAGATGGATTTAAAGATAGCAATATTGTTGTTAGATTTGATACTGGAAAAGGTGTCCCTCTCGAAGTATAAGGATCTTATCAATCTCCCAATGAATTATCAGCTGAAACTCCAGCTTTTGATATAGTTTCAAAACCAGCTGTTGTTACTCTTAGTATTAACAAAGGAGATTATACTATTACATAATCTTAATTCACTTATTATTTGAATACATAAGCTGATTAATGTATTGCATTTGGTCCAGGACTTTATTCTGAAAATTCTGCTAATAATAACACTATTTTCATTATTTAAGCTAGAAATACAAAAGGTTAAAATAGACAAAGTGGTTCTGATATTTTCGAAGTTAAAATTACACTTCCTTTCCCAGAAGAAGCCCCAGTTGTTGAAAAAAAAGAAAAGAAAGAAGGTGAACCAGAAGAAATCGTAGAAGCATTCGATGAAAAAAAATATACATTAGATTATAAATTAATTGATAATGATAACGGATCATACACAGTTAAATATAAATGCGAAACCGAATGTGATTAATTGAAAATTTAAATAAAATATAAAAATCAAAATGATGAATTATTAGATATTAGAGGAAGTCCTTTCATGGCATCTCACAAACTTGGAGTTTCAGTTAAAAATAATGAATTAGGAGGAGATTCAATGATCAAATTTATGTGTTAATAAGTTAAAGATATTGAATAATTCATTTAAAAATCAAAAAGTGATATTAATATCAAAAACAGAAATACTTAAGAAGATGTCTTTGAATTATTATCTGTTAAAGAAAGTCTTTATGAAATCTAAGCCAAAAAACAAGAATATCTATTGAAACTTGATATGGTTGAATAATGTTTCAAGAGATTCAAAGATGAAGGCATTAACAGAGATGATGATTTAAAAAAAACACTAACTGCTAAAGAAAGTTGGAACAATTTATAAAATATGGCTGTTACAGTAGAAAAAGATATTTCTGGGTAAGTCAAAGCCGAATCAGACAAAACTAAAGACAATTTGATTAAATTTGAAGAAATTCTTAAAGAGTATTTCACAAATATGAAAAAAGAGAGTTTCTATTAATATAAAACTGGTTAATAAGCCAGTTAAGAAAAATTGACTTAAGTATAAATATAAATTGAGGATTTCTAAAAGGAATTAGATAATTTCTAATATTTCTCAACCACATTTGGATTTGGAGAAGAAACAAATGGATCTAAAAAAAATATGGAAGTAATTGTCAATGAACTTTCAATTGTTAAAAAACTTTGGGATCATATTAAGAAATGTGAAGAAATTTTCACAAATTATTTGAAACTATAATACACAAAAATAAACCCAAGTGATATGGAAGAAGAAGTCAAAGGATTAAGAAAAGCTTTATTAGATATTAAAGGAGTTGATAGAAAAAGTAACACATTTTTGGGAATTAGTGAAGACATAAAAAAATGGGCAACATTTATGCCATTATTAAATGAACTTAAAGACCCATCAATGATCGTGGAAGATGGTAGACATTGGGCTAAAGTTATAAAATTAGTGTAAAAAGAATTCACTGTTGATGATTCATTAATAATATAAACTATTTGGGATCTTAAACTCTTTAATTTTAAAGATGAAATTGAAGATATTACAGATACTTCAAAATAAGAACTTAAAATGAGCAAATAAATTGCTATTGTTTAATAAAAATGGAAGGATGTTTAATTTGAACTCATTAAACATAAAGATACAAATATTTGCACTCTTAAATTAATAGAAGAAAATTTTGAAGCACTTGAAGAACATTAACTTTTGGTTAATAATATGCTTTTATCTAAATATGTAGGTTATTTCGAAAAAGAAATTGAATAATGGAAATAAGATTTAGGTGCCATTTATGACGTCATTTAACTTTTAATTGAAGTCTAAAAAAGTTGGAGTTTCTTAGAAAATCTATTTATTGGATCTTAAGAAGTGTAAAGAGAACTTCCTAAGGAAAGTAAATAATTTGAGGTAATTCACGATGAAATGCAAAAAATTATGGCATTAGGGTGTTAAGTTAAAAATGTTTTGAAATTCTGTACAACAGATAATATGTTGAAAAATCTTGAAGGATTAGAAAATAGACTAAAAGTTTGTGAAAAAGCTTTAAATAAATTTTTGGATGATAAAAGATGTGCATTCCCCCGTTTCTATTTTGTATCTGTTAATGATTTATTGGATATTTTATCAAATGGTTCATCCCCAGAAAAAATTAATCGTCATATGAGTAAAATTTTTGGTGCTATCGATAGTTTAACCATTAAATAAGAGGGAGGTAAAGGAGAAAGACCAACAGCTATGGCTATGATCACATGTGTTGGTGTAGAAAAAGTAGATTTCACTAAACCTCTTAAATTAGAAGGAAAAGTAGAAATTTATCTTTAAGAAATTATCAAAACTATGATTGACACATTGTAAACCTTATGTTAAAAATCAATTTAAAATTTCAATAATTTAAATAATAGAGAATAATGGTTAAAAATGGATCCAGCTTAAGTTACACTTTTAATTAATTTTATAATTTGGTGTAGAGATGTTGAAGCTTGTTTCCTTGCAATTTAAGGAGGAGATTTAGATAGTTTGAAAAATTTGGCTAAAAAAGCAAAATAAGATTTAACTGGATTGATTAAAATGGTGTAAGGTGATCTTGATAAACCTTTACGTCAAAAAGTTATGTGCTTGATTACATTAGATACTCACGGTAGAGACATTATGGATAAACTTATTGCCGAAAATGTAAGAAAATCTGATGAATTTTAATGGTAATCTTAACTTAAATTTGCCTGGGATTAAGAAAAATAAAGTGCTAAATGTTATATTGCTGATGCCTCTTTCTGGTATACTTATGAATATTTGGGAAATGGACCAAGATTGGTCATTACTCCTTTGACAGATCGTATTTACGTCACTGCCACATAGGCTTTGCATTTATGTTTAGGTTGTGCACCAGCAGGACCCGCAGGAACTGGTAAAACTGAATCAACCAAAGATTTAGCTTCTGCATTAGCTAAAGCTGTTTATGTTTTTAATTGTTCTCCTGAAATGAATTATGAATCTTTGGGTAATATTTTCAAAGGATTAGCATCTTCAGGAACTTGGGGTTGTTTTGATGAATTTAATCGTTTAGTACCAGAAGTGTTATCAGTCTGCTCAGTTTAATTCAAAGCAGTTTGTGATGGTGTTAAATTGAAATCACCCAGAATTATTATAGAAGGTGATGAAGTTAACCTTGACCCTACATGTGGTGCTTTTATTACTATGAATCCAGGTTATTTAGGTAGATCTGAACTCCCAGAAGGACTTAAAGTTCTTTTCAGACCTATTACTGTCATGGTACCTGATTTAGTTCTTATTTGTGAAAATATGCTTATGGCTGAAGGTTTTATTGATGCTAAAATTTTGGCTAATAAATTCTTTACTCTTTATATGTTATGTAGAGATTTACTTTCAAAAGCTGATCATTATGATTGGGGTCTTCGTGCCATTAAATCTGTCTTAGTTGTTGCAGGAAGTTTTAAAAGAGCTGAACCTACTATTGCTGAATAAGCTATTCTTATGAGAGCTCTTAGAGATTTCAATATTCCTAAAATTACAGCTGCAGATAATGATATTTTCTTTGGTCTTTTAGGAGATTTATTCCCTGGAATTCATGTTGAAAGAAAAAGAAATGTTTAATTCGAAGAATTAATTGTAAAAACTTGTATTGAAACTAAATTATATCCTGAACCTGAATTTATATTAAAAATAGTATAATTAGGAGAATTACTTGAAATTAGACATTGTGTATTCGTTATGGGTAATGCTGGTGCAGGTAAAACTTCAACTTGGAAAACTTTAATAAAATCTAATGAGAAAATCTAAAAGAAAATTGATTTTGTGGACTTAGATCCTAAAGTTGTTCATTCAAGAGATTTATATGGTTATATGTTACCATCAAAAGAATGGAAAGATGGATTATTATCAAAATTATTGAGATCTTATAGTGAAATGGAAAGTTTGAATCCTAAATGGTTAATTTTAGATGGTGATCTTGATGCTAATTGGATTGAATCAATGAATTCAGTTATGGACGATAATAAAATTCTTACTTTAGCTAATAATGAGCGTATTCCATTAAAAGGACATATGAGAATGATTTTTGAAATTAGAGATCTTAAGTATTCAACTCCTGCCACTGTATCTAGAGCAGGTATTTTGTATATTTCTGACGATTATGGTCATTAGTATAGATCATTTATCAAATCATGGATTGATGCAAATTATTAAAATGATAAAGAAGTAGGTCCATTATTACAAAAATTATTTGATAGATATGTTGAAATTACTTTGACTTATATTAAAAAAAGTTGTAAATTTAATGTACCAATCACATAAATTTCTATGATTGCATCATTATGTAGATGTTTAAAACCAATGATTACTCCTGATTGTAAAAATATAGAATATATCTTCGTATTCTGTTTAGTCTGGTCAGTTGGTGGTGGTCTTACAGAAAAAGATGGTATTGATTATAGAAAAGAATTCTCATCTTGGTGGAAAGGTGAATGGAAATCATCTGTTAAATTCCCATAAAAAGGTTCAGTATTTGATTATTATGTTGATCAATCCGGTGACTAAATTAAATTTGATGAATGGACCAAAAAAGTAGAAGTTATTGACTTTGATACTTAAAAAAACCATTAAATGCAATAATTCGCTATTCCCACTAGAGAAACCGTTTCAACTAAAGAATTCATTAATACATTTATTTAAGTTTAACACGCTTGTTTGATTATCGGAGCTGCCGGGGCTGGAAAAACTTAATTAGCAAATGATATCATTAGATAAATTTCAAGTAAATAACCTGATAATTACGCTTATACTAAGATCAATTTCAATTTCTATACTGATTCTACATATCTATAAAATATGTTAGAAGCTCCATTAAAGAAATTAGCTGGTAAATAATATGGACCAGGAGGTAAAATTAAAATGATTTATTACATCGATGATCTTAATATGCCTTAATTAGATGATTATAATACTTAAACATCAATTGCTTTGTTAAGACAACATGCTGATTATTAACATTGGTATGATGTAGGTAAATTGGCCATAAAAGAAATTATTAATTGTTAACATTTAGCAAGTATGAATCCAGCCGCTGGATCTTTCTTTGTTAATCCAAGATATTAAAGACATTTCTGGTTAGTATCAGTATCTATGCCAGATAATGAATCATTGTTTATTATTTATAATACTTTCTTATAAGGTCACTTGAAATATTTCAAACCATAAGTATAAGAATAAGTACCAAGTTTAATTAAATCTGCATTGACTCTACATCAAGCTATTACTGTTACATTTAGAAAAACTGCACTTAATTTCCATTATGAGTTTAATTTAAGACATATTTCTGGTGTTTTCTAAGGACTTTTAATTGCTTAGCCTACTTAATTCTAAACTGCTGATAAAATCATTCAACTTTGGATCCACGAAAGTGAACGTGTTTATGGAGATAGATTAGTCAGTAGTGATAACCTTGTATAATATAGAAGTTTAATGTTCGATTTGTTAAAGAAAAGCTTCAGTAAATTTAATTTCTAACGTTATTTCTAAGCTTAAAACCCAGATAACCTTATTTTCTGTAATTTTACAACTGGTATTGCCGGAGAGAGATCTTACGATTTAATGCCTAATGAAAAATTAGAACATCATGTATAAGAAGCATTAAAAGAATACAATGATAATAATGCATATATGGGGTTAGTTCTTTTTGAAGATGCTATTAAACATGTATGCAAAATAACAAGAATTGTTTAAGCACCTGCTGGTCACGCTTTATTAGTGGGTGTTGGTGGTTCTGGTAAATAATCATTATCTAAATTGGCAAGTTATATTATGAATTTCACAACTGTATCCATTACTATTAGTGCTACTTATAATATGACTGATTTTAAAAATGATATATTAGCATATTACTTTAAAGCTGGTCTAAAAGATGAAGGTCTTTTATGGCTTTTCACTGAAGGTTAAATTACAAATGAAAGATTTTTAGTTTATGTAAATGATCTTTTGGCATCTGGTGAAATCGCTGACTTATATACAAACGATGAAAAAGAAGGAATTATTAATAATGTAAGATCAAAAGTTAAATCTGATGGTATCCCTGATACTAGAGAGAATTGTTGGTAATGGTATATTGACAAGACTAGAAAGAATTTACATATGTGTTTATGTTTCTCTCCAGTAGGAGAATCATTTAGATAAAGAGCTAGAAAATTCCCTGCATTAGTAAATTCAACAGTTATTGATTGGTTTTAACCATGGCCTTATGATGCATTAATGAGTGTTGCTAATAGTTTCTTATCTGAGATTGATTTAGGAGAAGGTAGTATTAGAGAAGCAATTGTTAAATTTATGCCATAATCTTTTACAGTTGTAAATTAAATGTGTACAACTGTTTTAGAGTAAGAAAAGAGATATATTTATACTACACCTAAATCTTTCTTAGAACTCATTAAATTATATACTAGCATGTTAGATAAAAAAAGAAAAGGACTTGAAGAATCTATGGAAAGATATGAAAACGGTCTTATTAAACTTAGAGAGACTGCTGAATAAGTCGAAGAAATTGAAAAAATTGTCAAGGTTAAAGGTGTTGAAGCTGAAAAAAAGAAAAATGATGCTGAAAAATTCGCTGCTGTAGTAGGAGTTGAGAAAGAAAAAGTCGAAAAAGAAAATGATAAAGCTAACATTGAAGCATCTAAATGTCAATAAATCAAAGAGG
>Ga0228672_1001255_pt1 | contig 10290 bp, 9 predicted proteins | sample 90DmetaG_FD_182788 | JGI IMG/M metagenome (GOLD analysis project Ga0228672, IMG submission 182788) | Seawater microbial communities from Monterey Bay, California, United States - 90D | ecosystem: Environmental > Aquatic > Marine > Coastal | place: USA: California | collected 2016-11-08 | reverse complement strand
ACTATGTCCTCCGGAAGTAGGAATTCGGACCGCAGTTGCCGAAATCGCAAACGATTGGTCATCTAAAATTTTTTGAGGCTCACGAGCCAATTTCATTTCTTCTTTAGTATAGCCATTCTCTTCAAAATCATCACAGTGAGGTAATGCATTTTTATGAATTGGGTAGGGATATGCCATTTCGGTTTTTAGACCTTTAATTTCGTTCTCTAACTGCTTAACGGCTTTAACACCTGTTCCAGAAACAGATTGATAGGTAGAAACAATGACACGTTTCATTTTATATTTAATATGTAACGGAGCTAATGCCATTACTAATTGTATTGTAGAGCAGTTTGGGTTGGCAATAATTTTGTCCTCTTTGGTTAAAACTGAGGCATTAATTTCTGGGACTATTAATTTTTTTGTTATATCCATTCTCCAAGCAGAAGAATTATCAATCACTACAGTTCCTAACTCGGCAAATTTAGGAGCCCATTCTAAAGAGACGGCACTTCCAGCAGAGAATATAGCAATTTCAGGCTTTTTTAAAATAGCCTCTTCCAATCCAATTATTTTGATAGTACGATCCTGATAACGAATCGAGTTTCCGATAGAATTTTTTGAGGCAACAACCACTAGTTCAGAAATTGGAAACTTTCGCTCCTCTAATAATTTTATCATAATGGTTCCTACCATTCCGGTAGCTCCAACAACTGCTAATTTCATATAGGTGTTTACTTGAAAGTTTGATCCTTTAGTTTATGTATTAACAAAAATAAGGCATTGACGCCTAAAATTTTTTAATAGTGAAAAAAAAGATTTAACTCAACGGTTATTTTCTAGTTATAACTCGTTTTACTCTTTGTGAGATAGCCGTTAATAATTCGTACGAAATGGAGTTGATACTATCTGTAAGGCTTTCTAAATTATTTTCTGCTCCAAATACAATTACTTCGTCTCCTTCTTTGCAATCGATGTTAGTAATCTCTATCATTAACATATCCATACAAACATTCCCAATAATAGGAGCTTTTTTGCCATGAACCCACACCCATCCTTTTCCATTACCATAAGACCTGCTGATACCATCAGCATGTCCAATGGGTAATGTGGCAGCAATTATAGGGCTGGCACTTTTAAAAGACCTATTGTATCCAACACTTTCACCAACGTTAATATGATGAATTTGAGATATAACAGTTTTTAGGGTGGCGATTGGAGTAAAGCTTTTCTGCTCCTCTAAAATATTACTAAAACCATACAAGCCTATGCCACACCTGACCATATCAAATTGTGCCTTGGGGAAATTTAATAACCCAGACGTGTTACACATATGTAATATAGGTTGCGAGTCAAGTTTCGAAGATAAACTTTCAGAAATGGACGAAAATAAATTGATTTGAGCCTCTGAAAAATTCTTTTCATCTAAATCTTCACTTGCTGCTAAGTGAGAGAATACGGAGGTGATTTTTGTAGCTGTTGTGGTGTTTAAGAGAGAGATAACTTTAGGCGTTTCACGTTCATTAAATCCCAATCGATTTAATCCCGTATTAAATTTTATATGAACAGGATAGTTAGATTGTTTTTTTTCTGTAGCAATTTTTATAAAATGGTTTAGTGCTCTTTCGCTATATAAACTTGGTTCTAGGCATCGGTCGATGAGTGTTTCAAAATTTTCAAGCTGAGGATGTAGTACCAGTATAGGAGTTTTGATCCCTGCATTTCGCAATCTTACTCCTTCACTCACATAGGCAACTGCAAAATAATCAATCCCTAAAATTTCTAATTCTTTCGCAATCACAATGGCGTCACTTCCGTAAGCAAATGCTTTTACAACCCCTAATAATTTTGTGTCATCATTTAATTTAGATTTCAAATAACAGTAGTTGTTACCTAGGGCGGTAAGATTTATTTCTAAAACTGTTTCGGTAGTTTTTGGCATCCCTTAGGCTTCCTTTTTTTTAGAAATATCTTCAGCATCTTTAACATTGATATTTCGAACCTTTTCTCGTAACATTAATTTATAATAAGCGGACCTGCTTAAAGGTTCATATTCGTCCACTTCACCCAACAAAACTAATTCATCACTCTTAGCCTTCCGGTAACTATAATTTGCAAGATTTCCAGTACGTGTACAAACCGCATGAACTTTTGTGACATATTCAGCGGTTGCCATGAGAGCTGGCATAGGCCCAAAAGGGTTCCCCTTAAAATCCATGTCCAGTCCTGCAACAATTACCCGAACGCCTCTGTTGGCGAGATCATTACAAACTTTAACGATTTCATCATCAAAAAATTGAGCTTCATCTATCCCAACTACATCGCAATTATCGGCTAAAATAGGGATATTAGCTGCTGCTGGAACGGGGGTAGATTGAATTTCGTTACTATCATGAGACATTACCCTTTTGTCGTCATAACGCGTATCGATAGCAGGTTTAAAAATTTCAACTTTTTGCTTAGCAAACTTTGCGCGCTTTAAACGTCTTATTAGTTCCTCTGTTTTACCCGAAAACATTGAGCCAGCTATTACTTCAATCCATCCAAATTTTTCTTTTTGATTAACGGTATTTTCGAGAAACATAAAATTATTTTAAACTAAAACTAAATTCTTTGACGTTTACATAAAGGTTGTGTAAATTTATAAAAACAAAATAGAAAATTTGCTTTATTTTTATAAGTTATGAAGAAGAAAGTCCTTTCCCAAATAAATGCAATAGCTCAGGGGATTGTTAGCTCAGAAAATGAGATCGATATTTCCAAATTAAAAAACGAATTGTTGCAGCTTTATGAAAAGCTAACGATTTTAGAATTCTTAGAATCTAGTGTTGAAACTGAATTTGAAAAACCAGAAAGAACCGCAACAGACTCGAAAACATATAGAGAACAAAATTGGTTTAAAGAACCAGATCCAGTGCCACAAAACCCTCATGAGGAAGAACTGGTGGAACCCTTGACTGAAAAAATTAAAGATATTGTTGCCAATATGCCCAATGAAAACGAGGAAGCTATTGAAGAGTTATTAAAAGAAATTATTCCATCAAAAGAAACTTCAAAAAATGATTTAGAAGAATTTGCCGCATCTTACACAGAAAACCCTGTTTTTGAAAGAAAGCAAAAGATGGAAGTTGAGGAAAAACCAAAGTCGATTAACGACAACATCAATTCGGGTCTTCAAATCGGTCTAAATGATCGAATAGCTTTTATAAAACAGTTATTTAATAATAGTACAGACGATTACTTAAAAGTGTTATCTCAAATTAACTCGATGGACACTTTTGAGGAAGCTCAGATCTTTATACAAAGTAAAGTAAGGTTAGATTATAATTGGGCTGAAAAGGAAACCTATGTCGATCGTTTTTTGTTGATTATTGAAAAAAGTTTCAACTAGAAATGAAGAAACTTTATATCGTTCCAACGCCAATAGGAAATCTAAAAGACATTACTTTTAGAGCGATTGAAGTTTTAAATAAAGTAGACTTCATATTAGCGGAAGACACTCGAACAAGCGGGAAACTCCTAAAACATTACGAGATTGCAACTCCCATGCAATCTCACCATATGCACAATGAACATAAAACCGTTTCTGGAATTGTAGAGCGAATTCAAGCAGGCGCTATGGTTGCTTTAATAAGCGATGCCGGAACTCCTGCGATTAGTGACCCGGGGTTTTTGCTTACTCGCGCATGCGTTGGAGCAGGTATTGAGGTAGATTGTCTGCCGGGAGCGACTGCTTTTGTACCTGCATTAGTAAATAGTGGGCTGCCCAACAACAAGTTTAATTTTGAAGGGTTTTTACCACCAAAAAAAGGACGCAAAACACGATTAAAATTGTTAGCTAAAGTAGAAGGCACCATGATTTTTTACGAATCTCCTCACAAGCTAATCAAAACCCTCCATCATTTTGTTGAATATTTTGGTGCAGAAAGACCCCTTTCCGTATCAAGAGAGATCTCTAAAATTCATGAAGAAACGATACGAGGTACCGCAGAAGAGGTATTGAATTACTACACTAAAAAACCTCCTAAAGGAGAAATTGTGATTGTCGTTGGAGGATTAAGTTGAATGACAAGGCTTTAGTTAGAAAGGGTTTTTAGAACGTAATTATAAATTTCCAAAAATCACACAGAGATTTGTATTTTTCTAGTTACATTTACCTATAACTTCCCTTTAATGAGATTAATCTTAATTCATTTCCTTTATGCGCTGGACGATAAAACCAAAACCAGATCCAGATACTGTTGCCCGTCTATCTAATGAATTAGCTGTAGATTCGACTACTTCTTCTTTATTAGCACAACGGGGAATTGAGACTTTTGAAGAAGCTAAAAACTTTTTTAGGCCCGATTTAAATGACTTACATGATCCTTTTTTAATGAAGGATATGAAAAAAGCAGTCACCAGAATTGAAGAAGCGGTCGAACATCAAGAAAATATTTTAATCTATGGAGATTACGATGTAGATGGCACTACGAGTGTTGCTTTATTATCTTCTTATTTGTTGTCTTTTTATCCGAATGTTGCCACCTACATTCCAGATAGATACGAGGAAGGTTATGGCATCTCTTATAAAGGAATTGATTTTGCTGAAGACAATAATTTTAGTTTAATCATTGCTTTGGACTGCGGTATTAAAGCCATCGATAAAGTAACGTATGCCTCTAAAAAAGGAATCGATTTTATTATTTGTGATCATCATAGGCCGGGAGCTGAAACTCCGCAAGCTAAGGCAGTTTTGGATCCTAAACAAGAAGACTGTGAGTACCCCTTCAAAGAATTATGTGGTTGTGGAGTAGGTTTTAAACTTATACAAGCTCTGGCATCCAAAAAAGGAGAAACCATTGAAGATTTAGTACTGTATTTAGATTTAGTAGTAACCGCCATTGGAGCAGATATTGTACCCATAGTAGGAGAGAATAGAACACTCGCTTATCATGGTTTAAAAGTTATCAATAAAAATCCCCGTCCAGGATTTGAAGCTATTTTAAAGCAAGTAAAAAAAGAAAAACTAACCATAACCGATGTCGTGTTCATTATCGCTCCTCGAATTAATGCAGCTGGAAGAATGAAACATGGAAATCATGCAGTTACATTATTATGCGAAACCGATATTAATTTAGCAGCTAAATATGCCATTGATATCGATACATACAATACCGATCGGCGAGATGCCGACAAGCGAATTACCATTGAAGCACTTACTCAAATAGAGAAAAATATGGAACAAGATAGATTTACCTCTGTTGTTTACAATGAGAATTGGCATAAAGGAGTGATAGGTATTGTTGCTTCTAGACTTATAGAAACCTATTACCGTCCGACCTTGGTTTTTACAAAAAGCGGTGAAATGCTAGCAGCTTCAGCTAGAAGTGTAAAAGGTTTTGATGTATACAATGCGTTGGAAAAATGCTCAGAACATATAGAACAATTCGGAGGCCATAAATATGCTGCCGGGTTAACCCTGAAACCAGAAAACTATAAAGGCTTCAAAGCCCAGTTTGAAAAGGTAGTTGAAGAAACTATCGATCCAAAATTGCTCGTACCAGAAATTAGTATCGATTCACAAATTAGTCTTTTGGATATCACTCCAAAATTTTATAGAATTTTAAGTCAGTTTGCACCTTTTGGCCCTGGAAATATGACCCCTGTTTTTATGTCGGAGGATATACGAGATACGGGGTATGGAAAACAAGTAGGAGAAGATAAAACACACCTACGATTTACGGCAACCCAACATGGAAAAGGGAACATTGTGGGGATTGGTTTTGGATTGGGAAAGCAAATAGAACTTATTGAAAATAAGAAACTATTTAAGGCTGCATACACTATCGATGAAAATGAATGGAACGGAACTGTTAGCTTGCAATTAAAGATAAAGGACATTAAACCGTAAGGATTTCATCATCTATTAATAATTCTTCATTTCGAAGCCTTAATATAATTTGAGCAACCGCTATCGTGTCTTTTTCACAATATCTAATAATACGATCAATATCTTGATTTACATAAAAAACATCCCGCACCTCACTACCATCAATATCATCTTTTGGGGATGGAATCCCTAAAATATGTGTCATTAATTTTAAAGAAGTATAGGTTTTATAATCACCAAATTTCCATAACTCTAGTGTGTCTAAATGTGGAACTTCCCAAGGTTTTTTCCCAAATAAATTTAGTTTAAAAGGAATATCAATGCTGTTGACAATCATTCTTCTTGCGATAAAAGGAAAATCAAATTCCTTTCCATTATGAGCACATAATAAATGATAAGGTTTGTTGAAGTGTGTTTCTAGTAAGTTTTTAAAGTTGTTTAAAATATCTTTTTCTTCTCCAAAAAAAGATTTCACCCTAAAATTTCGGAGATTTCCTTTAAAAACAAAATATCCAACCGATATACAGACTATTTTTCCAAATTCTGCCCAAATACCTGCCCTATCGTAAAATTCTTCAGGTGTAAATTCCTCTTTTCTTTGATACTTAGTTTTTTGTTCCCAGAGTTGTTTCGCAGTTTTATCCAATTCAGAATACATGGCAAATAAAGGAACCGTTTCAATGTCTAGAAAGAGTAGATTTTCTAGTTTAATTCTTTTTAACATAGTCGATTAGTTACAACTGGGGAGTAATGTTAAAGATAGTAAAAATAAAAAAGCAATATTCATTTATTGTTCTTCAAGTACTTTTTTAAATAAAAAAGCTATCTAAGATTTTATTTGTCAAAAAATTCAGACATTTACAATCGAGAAGAATAGTATATGTTAACGATCGAAAATTTTAAATCTCTTGAAAACGGGGATATTACCAAAAAACAATTCTTAGAATTAATTAAGTCCACTAGCTCATCTACTAAGTTAGAGAAAATTTTATACAATTTAGAATACGAAGATCAACTCTATAAGTTACAATCTGAATTGGTAAACCTTCAAGAATGGGTGTCAAAAAATAAAAAGAGAGTTTGTATCATATTTGAAGGTAGAGATGCAGCTGGAAAAGGGGGGGCAATCAGAAGAATGACTCAACATTTAAATCCTAGATCAAGACGGGTAGTGGCCTTAGCGAAGCCTACAGAAATAGAACAAGGACAATGGTATTTTAGAAGATATATAAAAGAAATGCCCAACCCAGGAGAGCTTGTTTTTTTTGACAGAAGTTGGTATAATAGAGCGGTAGTAGAGCCAGTCATGGGTTTTTGCACCCAAGAACAATACAGAAAATTTATGATTCAAGTCCCTAAGTTTGAACAGATGCTTCATGAAGACGGAATTATATTAATTAAATTTTGGTTTTCAGTCACCAAAGATGAGCAGTTAAGAAGGTTTAAATCTCGAATTGAAAGCCCTTTAAAAAAGTGGAAGTTCAGTTCAGTTGATGAGGAAGGTCAAAATAAATGGGACTTATATACGCAATACAAAGATCAAATGTTTGCTCATACCCACACTACCTCTAGTCCTTGGATAATTATTAAAACAAATAATAAAAAAGTAGCTCGATTAGAGAGTTTAAGGCACGTCCTCTCAAGATTTGATTATGGTGCTAAAGGCAATTCAAGAATAACACTTTTACCAGATCCAAATATTGTAAAACCCTATCACTGAACCTCAAAAAAAATTGATAAAAATGAAGGATAAATTTACAAGGAAAGATATCGAGCTTTTAAATAAAAAAAGAGGATTAAAGATGTTGTTGTTAAAAGATAAGATCAACATCAGTAGAGTTTTAAGGTATATACGTTATGAAAATAGATTAAAGCAATTGCAGGAAGAATTGATAAAGCTTCAAAAGTGGGTTAAAAAAAATAACGAAAAAATAGTCTTTGTTTATGAAGGGAGAGATGCAGCAGGGAAGGGAGGTGCAATTCGCAGAGTTACCGAACATTTAAACCCAAGGGAATTTAAAGTAGTCGCTTTACCCAAACCAACAGATGAAGAAAGGGGACAATGGTATTTTCAGCGCTACACCAATTTATTACCGAGGAAAGGAACGATGGTTTTTTTTGATAGAAGTTGGTATAACAGAGCAATTGTAGAACCGGTAAATAAATTTTGTACTCAAGAGGAATATGAAATATTTATGAATCAAGTAAATGATTACGAAAGAATGATTACTGAATCAGGAATTCGTTTAATAAAATTATACTTTTCGATTTCTAAAAATGAACAAGAAAAACGATTTAAAGACATCATAGGAAGCCCTATCAAGAAATGGAAATTTAGTGCGATCGATCAAAAAGCATTAGAGCTTTGGGACGATTATACAGATTATAAGGATAATATGTTTTTAAAAACGAACACTTCATTAGCTCCTTGGAAGGTTATTAAAGCGAACAAAAAAACAAAGGCAAGAATTGAAGCTATTGAATATATCCTAGGTGAAATTCCATACGAGAATAAAGACTTAGGCGTAATCGAATCTGTTGATTATGATGTTTAGTTTATAGACTGTAGCAACAAATTATTTTAAAGATATAAAATTCCATATATTTAATAAATTTGCAATTAGAAAATTTTAACACTCTGGTGGCCAATGAGATTAAAGAATTTAATGTCTTATTTAATTTTTTAAACTTAAATTATTTGTTGGTAGACTAGACCCCTAATTACATCTTTTGTTTTGGCTTGATAATTGAAAAATATAGTAAATAAAATAAATGAGTTTTTTAAATAGATCCTTAAGGTCTCGTATATTTTTATCGATGATACTCTTAGTAATAGGAGCATCAGTCCTTATTGTGGTAGTAACGGTATTTCAATATCGTGAAAATACGAATGATTATCATCGAGAACGGCTTATTAGAAAAGAGACAGCCATACGAGAAAATATCGACTATGTCATCAAAAATACTTCTTACGCTGTTGAGACAGATAAGATCCCGTTAATTTTTAAAAATAAAATTTATGAGATTAAAGACATTCATAAAATTGATCTCTTTTTATACGATCTAGAAGGTAATATCCTAATTTCTTCAAAACCTTCCTTTACTGAAGATACACTTTACGCTAACATTTCAAATCAAGTTCTAGTAGGTTTAAAAAATTCGTCCGATAGGCATTATATTGAGAAATTTATAGAAAATAAATTCGAATACCAATCTTCTTTTTCGTACATAACAGATCATCAATATAAACCCATTGCTATATTAAATTTACCCTATTTTGAAGATGATGATTTTTTAAATTATGAGTTAAAAGAATATTTATGGCGTCTTGGATTTGCTTATATATTGATGTTATTATTTGCTATTGTTTTAGCTTATTTTTTATCTACATATATTACCCGATCTCTTAATTCAATTTCAAATACTATAAAGGAGACAAGGCTGGACAAACGAAATAAAAAGATATTAATTCCGCTTCAGTCTCAAGAGGTTTCAACTTTAGTGGAGGCTTATAACGAAATGATTGATGAACTTGAAAAAAGTGCCGCTCAATTGGCTTCGAACGAACGCGAAGCAGCCTGGCGAGAGATGGCAAAACAAGTAGCGCACGAAATAAAAAATCCGTTAACACCGATGCGATTGACTGTTCAGAGTTTTGAACGAAAATTTGATCCTTCAGATCCAGACATCCTAAATAAAATGAAGGAGTACAGTCATAGTCTAATACAACAAATTGATACGATGAGTTCTATCGCATCAGCTTTTTCAACCTATGCAAAAATGCCCGCACAACAAGATGAGACCATCAATATTGTAAAGATTACAAAACTTGCGTTGGATATTTTCAACGAGGACTATATTTTTTTCAATTCAGAAAACGAGGTAATCACTATTAAATTTGATAGGACGCAACTAATAAGAGTGATCACTAATTTAATAAAAAACAGTATTCAAGCAATAAGCGAGAGCCAGCCTGAAAATCCGAATATTAAAGTGAATGTTTATAAAGAAAATTATTTTGCCTTGATTTCAGTTATGGACAACGGAATAGGAATAAAAGACGAGAATAAAGCCTTAGTTTTTGAGCCTAAATTCACGACAAAAACAAGTGGAATGGGTTTAGGTCTGGCTATGGTAAAAAAGATTGTAGAAACCTACGGAGGAGATATAAATTTTATAGAAAACATTAATGAAGGAGTCACCTTTACCGTAAAAATACCACTCGAATAAATAGGTGTTTTGTAAATTTGTATTGTACTCTAATAAAATTAAGATTAAACATTATCATATGAAATTCAATAACATTCTATCAGAAACTTCTGACCACATAACAACAATAACTATCAATAGGCCAACAAAACTCAATGCTTTAAATAAGGAAACCACTCAGGAACTACATTTAGCTTTTAAAAATGCAGAGGGAGACAGTGGCACGAAAG
>Ga0228672_1001253_pt1 | contig 10294 bp, 11 predicted proteins | sample 90DmetaG_FD_182788 | JGI IMG/M metagenome (GOLD analysis project Ga0228672, IMG submission 182788) | Seawater microbial communities from Monterey Bay, California, United States - 90D | ecosystem: Environmental > Aquatic > Marine > Coastal | place: USA: California | collected 2016-11-08 | reverse complement strand
TCGGTATTTTGGTTGCCAACATTAGCGAGGTGCCCGGGGCACTGGCGCTTATCTTTAAGTCAGCCTTTGGTCTTGAGCAAATGGTCGGCGGTGGCGTTGCCGCTGCGATTATGCAGGGCGCAAGACGCGGACTCTTTTCGAATGAAGCAGGTCTTGGCACCATTCCAAATGTAGCCGCAACAGCCGATGTCCAACATCCGATATCACAGGGTTTGGTGCAAAGTTTGAGTGTCTTTATCGATACAATTGTACTGTGCACCTGTACCGCGCTCATCATCTTACTGTCCTCCGCGTACCAACCTGATGCAATCAATCCGCAGGGTGTTGTACTGACCCAACTGGCGGTCGCTGAGCAACTCGGTGGATGGGGGGAGTCGCTGGTGAGTGTTTTCTTGGTGCTCTTCGCTACCACCACCATTGCCTACAACTGCTATTTGGGCGAGAACAGCATCGCCTACTTTTCAAATCGACCGGCTTGGGCAATACCCGCTTTCAGAATTTCGGTGTTGGTGATGATTGCATGGGCTTCGGTGCAGGACTTAGGCACTGTATTTAGCTCCTCCGACCTCACCATGGCACTGTTGGCCGTAACAAACTTGCTGGCGTTGTGGTACCTGGCCCCTGTCGGTATGAAGCTTCTTCGGGACTACGAGTCGCAGCTTCGCAGCGGCCTATCGCCGGTGTTTAAGCGTGAGACGATGCCGGATGAGAACATTGACAAAGGTAGTTGGTCTTGAGCGCTGTTGACCTGGCAGTCTCAGCTTTAGCCTCGAGATCACCGGATGCCTGGCGGATCAGAAGCCCAGGTCTAGGGGCTAATAACACTCGACGCAGTGATCAATCGCGCATAAATGAGGGATGCCTGCGTTGAGTACGTTACCAAAGCACATTGTTATTACCGGGCCTACAGCGGGCATAGGGCGTGCGGCCGCATTGAGTCTTGCGGAGCAGGGTTCACAGCTCACGCTTTTATGCCGAAATCTCGATAAAGGCGCGGACGTCTCTGAGGCCATAGTGCGTGCAGGAGGCCTTGCGCCTCATCTTGTTCACATGGATATGGCCAATCTTGACAGTGTTCGTCGTGCGGCAACCGCGGTTCTGGAACTTGGGCTTCCCATTGACGTGCTGCTCAACAATGCAGGCCTAATAAACTCTCACCGCAGAGAAACATTGGATGGCTTTGAAGAGACGCTTGCGGTCAATCATTTCGCCCCCTTTCTCCTGACGGGCATGTTGCTGCCCGCTATTCTTAAGGCTGCGCCCGGTGCACGGATCGTCAATGTGGCCTCAGGCGCACACAGTTTTGTGAAAAACATGGGGTTTGACGACATCCAGCTTGAGCACAGCTATAAGACATTCGAGGCGTATGGTCGATCCAAATTGGCCAATATATTGTTTACCAGAACACTTTCGCAGCGGCTTTCTGGGAAAGGCGTCACAGTGAACTGCCTGCACCCGGGTGCAGTCGCAACCGATATAGGTAAACAGCATGGCGAGCTCATTGCGAAAGTCATACCCGTCCTGTTGAAACCGTTTTTCCGCGGTCCTCAAAAAGGCGCAGAAACATCAATTTATCTGTGTGCGGACGAAAAAGTGGCAGATCAGACCGGCGGCTATTGGTATAACTGTAAGCTCAAGAAAGTGAAGCCCTGGGCGGAAGACGATGTCGAGGCAGGCAGGCTTTGGGATTACACGCAGGACACGCTTGGCTTTGAGTATCCGTCGTTTTAGATGCCGCCCACCTGGCGACGTCTAGTGCGGTACGCTCAATAGACGCCGGGCTCGGGGCTTACGCAACCCAATACCACTGGGCTTCTGACTGCTGTCGTTTAGTCAGCTCATTGCGTTTCGGTTAGCTCAACCTTAAAGCGCAAGGTCTTGTTATCTCTGAGGGTCTCGATGGTCACGATGTCGCCGACTCGATGCTTTTCCATTGCGGAAAGGAAGTCTTCGTTGGTCTTGACGTCTTGTCCGTCAACCGACGTGATAATGTCCCCCAGTGCGATGTCATTTCGGCCCACCCTACGCGCACCAATCATTCCCGCATCATCCGCTGGGAAGCCTCGATAGGTCCGCACAATAGGAACGCCGTCGATTCGGTTGCGCTTAATCCATTGATCAGAAGCGCGTTCAATACCGAGGACAGGACGAAGAATTTTTCCGTAGGCAATGAGTTGAGGAACAACCTCTTTTACCGTGCTTACTGGAATAGCGAACCCAATGCCGGCGCTGGCACCACTGGGCGAGTAGATGGCGGTGTTTACGCCGACTAGCTGGCCAAGGGAATTGAGCAGAGGGCCACCCGAATTACCAGGATTAATCGCTGCATCAGTCTGGATCACTCCGCGAATTTTGCGGCCACTGGGGGATTGAATTTCCCGACCGAGCGCACTCACCACACCCACTGTTAGTGTGGTGTCGAGCCCAAAAGGGTTACCAATGGCGAGTACTTTGCGTCCCACCGATAACTCAGATGAATCACCTAAGGGTAACTCAACGAGACCATCCGGCGGATCAATCAGACGGAGCACGGCGAGGTCACGCTCGGGCGCAAGTCCAACGACGGTTGCGTCGAACTCGCGTTGATCGCTGAGTGTGACCGTTAATTTGTTGGCACGTGCGACAACATGATAGTTCGTCACGATCAGTCCCGAGTCATCCCAGACAAAGCCAGATCCCGCACCTTGTGGGATTTCCAACACATTGAGGCTGAACATCTGGCGACGCAATGCAGTGGATGTCACGTATACGACCGAAGGGCTTGCGTTACTGAAGACCTCGGTGGTGTTTGCTTCGTCATTCGTTGAGAAGCTTAAGTAGTCCACGGCTGCAGCTGCCGTGGGTGCCATTGTCAGTGCTGGCATGATGAGTGCAAAAACAGGGGTGAGAAGCAGGGCAAATCCAGCGATGAGGTTTGAGAGCCGGCGCTTGAAAAAAGACGCCAATAATGGACGCGTCATCGGTTTTGCAAGGCCTCTATCCGCTTGTCGAGCGGTGGGTGAGATGAGAATAGTTGGCGGATATTTGAGCTTTTACCGGACCGTATTCCGAACGCAGTAAGTTCACCGGGCAAGTCCGACGGCGAATCCATCTCTGCTTGGAGCCGCCGCAACGCCGCCATCATATGGTGCTTACCCGCCAGGTCTGCGCCCGCTGCGTCTGCGCGGTATTCACGGTAACGCGAGAACCACATGACGATGGTGCTCGCGAGTATGCTCAATAAAATTTCGGCCACAATAGTACCGACCCAGTAACCTATACCCAGCCCCCGCTCATTCTTAAAGACGACTCGATCAATGGTGTGACCGATAATGCGTGCGAAGAACATAACAAAGGTATTCACTACGCCTTGAACGAGAGTCAACGTCACCATGTCGCCATTGGCTACGTGACCAATCTCATGGGCCATCACGGCCCGAACTTCCTCGGGCTTGAATCGCTGGAGCATGCCTGAGCTGACCGCGACCAGCGCATTGTTTCGATTCCACCCAGTGGCGAAGGCGTTGGGCGCCTCGGATGGGAAGATGCCTACCTCTGGCATGCCAATGCCCGCTTGATCGGCGAGTTGACGTACCGTGTTTACAAGCCATTCCTCATCGCGGTTACTGGGTGTCTCAATAATGCGGGTGCGCGTTCCCTTCTTGGCCATCCATTTCGAAATGAAAAGCGAAAACAGTGAGCCACCCATGCCGAACAAACCACAGAAGACGAGTAATGCATTGAAATCAAGCCCTACACCATTGGCTTCAAGGAAGCTTTCAAAGCCGAGTAGTCGCCAGACGACACCCACGACAATCACGACCGCCATGTTGGTTAAAAGAAAGAGTAAAATGCGCATGCGTTATCTCCGCAAAAACAATGATGTCAGATATACGTAGTGACGTTAGACAGGGTTTTCAACCGTGGGTTCCGAATTTCGCTAACGTCACGCAGGGTTGTCATGACCTAGGAGTTACTTTCGGTACCGTCTTCTTCGCTGCTTTCTTCGCTGCTTTCTTCGCTGCTTTCTTCGCTGCTTTCTTCGCTGCTTTCTTCGCTGCTTTCTTCGCTGCTTTCTTCCTCGCTCTCGTCGAGGCCAGGCAACGCGATTTGACTGACGGTCAATTTAGGGAGTTTCCCTTTACTGAGTGTCATCTCAAGGATGTCCGCACGAAGCCCAAAATCTTTAGAGCTCAGTTCGAAGACAGTATTACTCGCTTCATCGCGGTGTTTATAGAGCGCCACGCGTGAGCGATCAGCGCCGTCGACCCATTCCTTACTGCGTCCCCAGTAATGGCCGTCTTGATTTTTAAGGATGAAGCTGCGGTCCACGGTAAGGTCTTTCCTCATTAATTTTTGTTGAGCAAGATATCTTTTGCTTGATTAATTTTCGCGGCAAGAAAATCGTTACCGCCGCGATCTGGGTGTAACTTTTGAATCAAACTCCGGTGCGCCGCAACCACCTCTTCCTCCGTCGAGCCCTCATCAAGACCTAATATGGCAAGGGCTTCTGCTCGTGCACTCTGGTCAGATGCTGCGCGATTAGCGGTTCGCTGCTGCTCTGTATTTTGGTCAGCTTGCTGCCGCCGCTGGTCAATATAGGCCTCTAGCAGTTCAGCGGACTCTTCATCTTCGGTCTGATAATGCGTTAATAGATCTTCCAATTGCATTATTGAGAGCTCGGATAACAGCCAGCCTTTATGCGGTCCCTCGATTATTTTCCCCTCGATATGACCTGAACCGTGATCAAGCGTTGCTGACAAATGGTTCGTTTGAATCGATGACTGACCTGACTGTGTGTTCCGCTCGCGAAGTTTGTTTAGAAAAGGCAGTGCGCGAATAACCCATGGGAGGATTTGGCGGAGAAACACAAAGGCACCTGTGATCGCCGCACCGACCCAATGCATACGTCCGGTAAGGGTGAGTACAACCACGAGGGCGATCATAAGCCCCAGCAAGAACTTGATATAGCCAGATCGCTGCTTGTGCGGTGGCATACTGCGAACACGCCACAGGTAGTAAATGGCGATGGCCGCGGCTGCAATGGCCAGTAGCGCTCTGATCACGTTGAGATCCTCTTTGGGTAGCTCATATTTCGATTTGGGGTTTTAGGTTTGGGCTTAGTGTAGAACGTTGTCATCACACACGTCTAAACGCCACGACCGGAGTTTATCACTTTCTTTAAGCGCGAGACCTTCGATTGCTCAACGACCGCTTATGAACCTCGTACTGCGCATTTTGACTCAGAAGAGGTCATTGATGGCGGCCTTGGTCTCGTGAGAAGGCTCTGCCGCACCTCACGTAAAGCCTCGGCAGTCGGCAGTTAAGGGAGAGCTAAGAGCCCCTGTGCCGCAAGTTCGGGGAGGTAATGCTTGCGTTGCTGTAATTCCAGAATGGCCGACTGAATGTCACGCTCACTTTTGGTAACCGCAATATCCGTTGCGATGTCGAGTAACTTGCGACTCGATAATCGACTCGCGGCCGTCTTCTTGTTCAAACTTTCAGGTAGCGTGATTGTAATAGGCATAATCTGTGCGTCCTTCTCCCTCGACCCACTGCGGTTCTTGGTCGATGCAATATTTGTCTATGTTGAAAATATTAGACCCTCTTTGTTACTAAAGTTCAGCGGTATACTCGCGTTGGATGAATTTTTTGTGTCTGGGAACTTCTAATGGATGTCATGGATATTCGACGTAAACACGCTTTACCTTCAGCAGACGAGGCGATCCCCGGACGCTCCGAGCGCATGGAGGTAACGCACGCCCACACGGTTTTAGGCACTCCGTTGGAAGGGCCCTTTGACGCATCTTTGGAAATAGCGATGTTTGGTCTCGGTTGTTTTTGGGGTGCGGAGCGCGTGTTTTGGAAGGTGCCTGGGGTGTATACGACCGCAGTTGGGTATGCGGCGGGGCACACCCCTAACCCCACTTACCGCGAGGTTTGTTCGGGGCAGACGGGGCACAATGAAGTCGTACTCGTGGTTTTTGACCCGGCTAAAGTGAGCTACGGGGCGTTATTAAGCGTTTTCTGGGAGAGTCATGACCCGACGCAGGGTATGCGTCAGGGAAACGATTGGGGGACGCAATACCGCTCAGGTATTTACACTTATTCCGAAGCGCAATCTGCTGCTGCACTGGCGAGCCTGGAGGGCTATAACGAGCGCTTAATGGCCGCAGGGTATACCGCGATCACAACGGAAATTCTCAGTGCCACCGAGTTTTATTACGCGGAGGCATATCACCAGCAGTACTTGGATAAGAATCCTGCGGGCTATTGTGGCATCGGCGGTACTGGCGTTGCCTGCGGAATTGGGACGGGCGTTAGCGCTTAAGTAAGCTCGCGTGAGAGCGCTGCACAGACTGCCGTATCGACACTGAGAATCCGAGCGCCCAATGACACCTTCTGAGCCCCTAACGCTTCGGCAAGATCAACTTCGAAGTCGATAAAACCACCCTCAGGACCTATGAGTAAGGTCGTTGGCCGATGGGTATCAGCCGGAGAGGGCGCACTGTTTCCCGGATGGGCAATGAGCAAGGTTGTTTCTGCGCTGATGGCGGGTAATACATCCTCTATGAACGGCTTGAAGCGCTTGTGCTGGAACACACTGGGTAAAACGGTGTCGCCCGAGCGCTCAAGGCCTTGAATAAGTGCCATTTCCACTTTGTCCTCGTTGAGATGGGGGGTTTGCCAATAGCTTTTCTCTACACGATACGAATGAATCAAATGAAGCTCGCCCACCCCAAACTCGGCCACGCTTCTAAATACTCGCCGCAACATTTTTGGTCGAGGTAGGGCGAGTACCAGCTGCGTGGGATGACGGTGCAAAGGCGCATCAGATAGCGCCACTTCGAGCTCGACACCCTCGCCGGTGACTCGAGTGACCGTGCCCAGGCCACGATCGCCATTGATGAGGCCCACTCTCAGCGTTTGACTTGCGACGACCTTCAGCACCGTAATCAGGTGTCGCGCCCGGTAGTCAGTTAACTTGACTGTGTTGGCGTTAATCCAATCGTTTTCTCGAAGGAGAACTATATTCATAGTGTTCTGGGGTTAGTCGGTCCACAGATCATAATCATCTGCCTCAGCCACCCGTCTACTCACCACATCTCCCGGCGCCAAGCCGTCGGTGTTTTTTAGGTATACCAACCCATCTATTTCGGGTGCGTCGCCTTTGGTTCGCCCCACGGCCGTCTCACCTGATACCTCATCGACGATGACGTCAACTCTGGAGCCGACTTTACGCTGGAGGCGTTGAGCACTGATTTCTTGCTGCACAGCCATAAAACGGTGCCAGCGTTCTTCTTTAATGTCCTCAGGGACCGGGTTTTCGAGCTCATTTGCCGAGGCACCTTCAACTGCTGAGTATTTGAAACACCCGACACGATCGAGTGACGCGTCGCGCATAAAGTCGAGCAGCTCATTGAATTCACCGTCGGTTTCACCCGGAAAGCCAACGATAAAGGTTGAGCGCAATGTGATGTCTGGACAGATCTCTCGCCAAGAGCGAATACGATCGAGGGTTTTTTCAGACGCTGCAGGCCGCTTCATTCGCTTTAAGACACTTGGACTACCGTGTTGCAAAGGTATGTCGAGATAGGGGAGTACTTTACCCTCCGCCATAAGCGGGATGATTTTGTCGACGTGCGGGTAAGGATAGACATAGTGCATACGCACCCAGATACCTAATTCGCCGAGCGCAGAAGCGAGATGATACAAATCGCTTTTGAGAGGCCGTCCACCCCAGAAGTCGGTTTTGTATTTGATGTCGACTCCATAAGCGCTGGTGTCTTGAGAGATGACGAGCAACTCTTTAACACCTGAGCGAGCGAGCTGTTCCGCTTCGCGCATTACATCGCCAATGGGTCGACTGACAAGGTCGCCTCGAAGACTTGGAATAATGCAAAATCGACAGCGATGATTGCAGCCCTCTGAGATCTTAAGATAGGCATAGTGCTTTGGCGTAAGCTTTACGCCTTGTGCCGGAATAAGGTCTATCTTCGGGTCGGGTACGTGAGGATTGGGGAGGACGCGACGAACCTCAGATAGGACTTCCTCATAAGCAGCAGGCCCAGTGATTCCAAGCACTTTGGGATGGCGCTGTAAAACAAGATCTGCCTGTTCACCCCCGCCCATACAGCCCGTGACAAGAACTCGACCGTTTTCCTCAAGCGCTTCACCGATGGCAGCTAGCGACTCTTCCTTCGCGCTGTCGATGAAGCCGCAGGTATTCACAATGACAACACCGGCATCATCGTAAGAAGGCGACACCTCGTATCCATCGAATCTCAGTTGTGTGAGGATGCGCTCCGAATCCACGAGGGCTTTTGGGCAGCCAAGTGACACGAAACCTACTTTTTGCGCTTGAGGCATGTTGCTCTATTCCGTCCGTTGAGGCCCCTAGTGTCTCACAGGGTGAACTTGCGTTCGCTCCCGTAGGTGCGAACCGGTAATTCTGCACGCAATCGCTTCAGCAAATCCTCAGCCTCGTCCTTGTTGAGGAACTCCCCGATCGTGGTGCGGCTCTCCTTGTTATGAAGCCACAGGACTGGGCCTTCCCACTGGTTTTTCGCATCAATAACGTTAAGTGCTGTATCGTCTCGCTTCCATAGCCAGGTACGTTTCGGAACAAAGTAGCCTTTTTCGATTTTGATGGTGGCGGCGTGGAAAGTAACAATCTGCCTGTACTCAAGCTTCCAATTCACATAGTAAAGCGCAGCCCCCAAACCTATCAGCTCTGCACCGGCGAAGGGCAGAATTGGCCAGGCACCCAACAGCGTAAAACCAATGGCAGCCCCCAGAGAAGGAATCGAAATGGCGATCAGAACGTAAAGGTTGGTTCGCCAGGTAGCGCTCTTGTTGGGCTTGACGATGATTAAGCGGTGGTCGTCTTCAATGAGTTCAGTAATCAACGAATTGCCTCGATGTGAGCCGAAAAAGCGCTAGATAGCAAACGGTATCGGTGTGAAGGCAGAAATCCAATGCCCTGTAGACGGTGCGCACAACTTTAATCGGGTTGCATGGAGTAACAGTCGCTCGGACGCGTCAAGGGCTTTGGGGTGCGCATACATATCGCAACCAATAATTGGGTGACCCAGCGCCTGCATATGTATCCGAAGCTGGTGAGATCGACCCGTGACAGGTTTGAGTTTTACGAGGGTCCGCATCTCACGGCGCTCTATGACCTCAAAATAGGTGAGGGAGTGCTTGCCTCGCTCGTGACAAATCATCTGCTTGGGCCGGTTAGGCCAGTCGGTTGCGATAGGCAGTTCGACGGCACCCGCATCTTGGTCGAGTTCGCCCCACAAAATCGCTGTATATTCTTTTTCAATTTGGCGGCGTTGAAATTGCCGCGCGAGCTCCGACAGGCTCGCTTTGTGCTTGGGTACCACCATAATACCTGACGTATCCAAGTCGAGCCGATGCACCGCATTCACATCGGGATAACGCGGTTGCAGGCGGCGAATCAAGCTGTCGTGATTGAGTGGATGCCGACCGGGCACGCTCAACAAGTGATGGGGTTTATCGATAATGAGAAGGTCTGTGTCCTCGTAGACAATTCGGGTGGTAGCTTGACTGTGCGGGACAAGATAAGGCGGAAGCTCATCAAATTCCGTAGCCACTGGCGTGCCCGGTGTTGTTTCAGTCACTGCAAGCTCTGAGCGCAAGCGCCTTCTGATAGTGCGCCACGCTCGCCGCAAAACCGTAGCGCAGAGCATCTACCGTCAACGCGTGACCAATTGATACCTCCAGGAGATAGGGGATTTTGAAGTCTGGAAGATTCACAAGGTTAAGGTCATGCCCCGCATTTACCCCTAAACCGGCCTCATCAGCAGCAATGGCTGTATCGACAAAGGCTGATAAGGTGCTTGTGAAGTCTCCCTGGGCATGGGCCATTGCGTAAGCTTCGGTATACAGCTCAACGCGATCTGCACCAATGGCTGCTGCCATGGCCATCTGCTCTGGGTCGGGATCCATGAATACGCTGACGCGACAGCCCCAAGATTTGAGTTGCGTGATGATGGGCAAGAGGCGTTCGCTATCTTGTCGCAAGTCGAATCCGTGATCCGATGTCAGCTGAGCGTCGCCGTCCGGAACCAAGGTTACCTGTGCCGGACGCGTTGCTTCAACAAGCGACATGAAGCCCGGGTAGTCGCCGACAGCCGATCTATCACTGGCCGCTGCGGGCGCGAAAGGGTTGCCTTCAATGTTGAATTCAACGTCCAGTGCGGCTGCTAAGTCGTGGCAATCTGACGCACGAATATGGCGTTGATCCGGCCTTGGGTGGACGGTAATGCCCTCTGCACCCGCTGCTATG
>Ga0228672_1001247_pt1 | contig 10352 bp, 7 predicted proteins | sample 90DmetaG_FD_182788 | JGI IMG/M metagenome (GOLD analysis project Ga0228672, IMG submission 182788) | Seawater microbial communities from Monterey Bay, California, United States - 90D | ecosystem: Environmental > Aquatic > Marine > Coastal | place: USA: California | collected 2016-11-08 | reverse complement strand
TTCTCGAGCAAAAGTGCGCCATAGACAGACATTTGAGCACTGAGAGTTGACCCTCCCTGGCCGAGAGGGGTGCAAAAGTTGGCGGCCTCAAATGTCTGTCTATGGCGCACTTTTGTCAAATATACACAAGTGAGTTCGATAGCTGAATCCTCTACACCCTACTTTGTTGTAGGGACAGTCACGAAGGGAAACTGGTGTCTGAGAGCCACACTCAGGGCGATTACATTTGCATGCCTCTTAGTATCACTCATCCAGTACGGAGCGAGAACCAACTTTCGCCCACTCCTCGTGGTCTTAAGCGTGTTCTTGGTCGCCGGTCATCTTGTGCTTGTCGTTCGAGTGTTCATCGATCGCTCAAACCTCAGCTGGTACGCGTTCGCGCTGCAGGCTACACTCTTTGATGTACTGCTGCTTGGCCTCTATTTGTGGGGGCGCTTCGATCCGGCGGCTGAAGCGAAGCACGAACAGTGCACATACGTGCATGCTTTCACACACGTTGCCGGGTTCTGGGTCGTGTACAACACGGCCACACTTGCAGCCATCTACGGCCACGGCGGTGGCGACGACCCGCTCTTTCGCAACAAATGGCTTCGGTGGCTGCTCTTCCGATTTGACTCCGACGCCGTCATTCGTGACAGTCAAGAATCAATGACCCGCATGGACGTGGGGCATCGGCCAGCGCTGGCGCAGTTAGGCATGCAGGAGATACACGAGGCGGGATACGCGGACCAGAACTTTCTGTCTATCTAGTTATGAAGCGAGCGCTTCCACATGAAGTGAAAGCGAAAACGGAGTAGGTTGTATCTTTGGTTGAAATGAGACTTGCATATTCCTTTCTATGCGTCACCCATGCTGCGATACTGCATAAGTAAGTGTGGGAGCTTATACAGTACAGTAGACGGGTCTTTGTGTGTTTTCTGTTCTACAAAGTGGGCACACGCATTGATGTACGCTGGTGCCGTATTGAGCCAAGAGCGCTCATTTCCCACAGGAAGCACACCTAGTCCCTTCATTTGACCAACGTTCTGTATTCCGTGCGCCAGGTTCACATGTGTTCTGTTCAAATACGCGTTGTTTATATGCTCTGTCAGTACCTTCACGTCAGACGAGAGTGTGTCTTGCCAATACTCATCGACGGCGGTCGCCGGGTAGCTCAACGGCACAATGGCCTTTTGGTTGTATGCCAGCAATGTTTGTGTTAATGTTGACATATGTGACGTCATTGTGCGCTCGGTTGGAATACTAGCAAAGCTTTCCCAGAACCATGGGGACCCCTGTACGGAGCCACGATGTGTGGCCTCAATGCGGAGAGGCAATGCTTGTACAACTCGGCCAGCGTCCATCACAATGCGCTATTTACAGATGGATTGCCTATTGCTGCTTGATGCAGTCTTATTGCAAGCATCGCTAGCGAGGGTATATGGTGCTGATTCGTGTGAGTATTCAATGAGACACACAGGTGAATTTTTACCTGGGATTGCCATGAGGCAAACGCAGCGCATATCTGTGCATCAGATCTCGAGATATTGTTGCATGTCGGCAGCCATACTGCTTTTCGTCCGATTTTCGATTGCGTTCCACGAGTCTTATGCAGTGATCCGTTCAGAGCGCATTGCAGACCAAGATCTCATAGAGCTATGCACATCGGGTGCCGCCCGACAATCAGCAAAGATGCGCACCGCGTGTCTCGACGCACAGTCGGAGAACGCAGCTCCAATATTTATGAAAGCATTTGTAAAAACGAGTTCTGATGCTACTGCGGCGGTAGTGAGCACATTTTCATCGTACTTGGGATGGCCAGCAAAAGCAGTGGGCCTTGTTGTACTTCTTGGAGTCTTTGCAATACCCATTCGTTCGCTGGCAGACTCATTACGTGGAGTTGCGAACGGCCATTCTTCCGCTGCACACCACACCATCTACGTACTCAATGGAGACGAGCACTGCACCATCGAAGATTACCCTGACCCACAAACTAAATTTTCAAAGCTTAGAAGCAGGATGACAAGTCGTAGCCCTCCTATGCTCAGCCTTCCGTGGCACGGAGACGAGGAGGCTCAACGCAAGGAAAAATGGCTGTAGTGGTAGTACTAACAGTAAATCTGTATCGTGTTCGCTAACAAGGCTATTATTCGGCCAGACGGAAATCTCAGATGCGATGAGAGTAGATCCCGTTAAAATGTTTGCTAAGTGTGCGCCGCTTTTGAGAGTTGACACAACTAATTTTTGCATCTGCATCGATGGTAACACAAAAGTTGCATTGGTTGGTGATCCGGTTGGAAACTTACACAAGTGCTTTGAATTTGTCACGCATAACTTACGCGGTATACACCATACCATACGACATACGTACGAGCCACCCCCGTCAACGCGCGCGAGAGTTTTGGACAAAATACGACCGCTTGACCATGTTCATGTCACGCGCCAGTCATGGTATTTTCCTCGCCCGAACATAACCTTGCGGCCGGTGACCAGTGCAAGACAATGTGACACGTTTTGCGTCGATCTTTATGAATGACAACTCACGCGCGCCCGTATTTCTTGGCTAGTTCGGGGTGTTTCCGGTCAAACTCCTCCATTTCCGCATTTAGTTTGATTCGCCACTGCGGCCAAGGCTTTTTGGTCGTATCGCCTTTGGATTGGTCGTCGTCGTCACAGAGCCTACGGAGCCGTTTCTTGTGCGTCGGTGCCGAGTCGTCAAAAATGTCTTCTTCTGGAGCTGGCTTTGCCAAGATGGACTCAAACTTTTTGTCAATGTACTCTTTCATTTGGGAAATGAGCTCTTGCTGCATGCGCACAAGGTCATCCTTTGTGGCACACTCTGTACTTTGCATCGCGCGCTTGTCTTTGCACGTCACGTCATCGGTGTCAATTCGTAACAGAATCACTTCCTCTCCACCGGTCAGTAGCAAAAAACGCGGTATTTTGTTTTCAGCGTGTTTACGGGCAAACCAGTCCAAGCTGACCGGTTTTTTGTAGACGCCTCCCTCCACGTATACGCCGACTTCCTTTAGCTTTGCCGTCTCGTATCCATGAACAATTTCGCCGGGATCAAAGGAACAATGTCCAATCATAAACCGCTCATATTTAGAGCGATCAGTGACAATTCGTTGCAAATTCTGTTCGAATCCTTCGTCGTCTGGGGTAAAATCGCCATACCCTATAGCCAAATGGATTTTACATAGGATTTCGTTGTCACTAGATTGGACACTGCCTTGATATAGACTGTGAAATCGAGTGGGGAAAGGGGTTGCCTTCAACCATTCTTTGATGGGCAATTGCACATGCGTCGTCCAGAATACTGGTAACGGCCAATCATAACTCTGAGATGTGTTGGCGGCATTTTCAATGTTTGTCGCCGCTTTTCTGGTCAATTCAACGGCAGTGGAAACCATGTCGCAATGAGGCACCAGAGCGGGGAATCCATCCGTGATCTGTGGCCGCCCACGTGTCTCCTGATCTGAACTGTGTGTAAGTGCCAACAACCCAATCAAAGCAAGCGTCTTAACGTCGCCCTGGGGGACGTCAATTCCTTCTGCAGCTGGAGATGGCACTATGGTCTTGGGCACAAACAGTGTATGAAAACCAACAGGGCATTCGCTGTTTAAGCATTCGTTTACGAATAAGTCAAACGAGACGTCCTCCGCTGACTCACGTGGCGTTGGCAGCATTTCCCTTTCTTCGCGTGATCTCGGAGTGCGAATTTGCATGAACGGTGAGATTCCACTGCGGTAGAGAATGTATTGGTCGCTCTTCGGAAGGTTGTCGTCAAAGATCGTGTTGGACCCAGACGTGTGCGATCTGACTCGCGCATAAGCGTCTTTGCGGAGCGCGGCCATGCTCTCTCTGTAAGATGTTGCATTGTCTTCATCTCCGCACATCCCGTGAATCCCCTCAAACATGTCCGCTTCAGCGCGCGCCAAAGGACCTTCAATGAGCACGAGTAATGCAGGTCCCTTAATCTGTACATTCGATGAAAAAATCCCACGGGCTCCCTTTTCAACCATCCTGACTTCCACTGGGACGGAATAGCCCGGTGCCAAGTCGAGCAGGAAGTGTGCCACGCCAACAAATCCAGACCCCACAAACCGCGTCTCTCGAAAAAACCCGTCCCCCCCAAACTCGTTGACAGACCAGATGTCGTTGGGTGACACAAGTTGGTGTGCGCCGTCTGGTCCAGTGACGCGAAGCGGGTGTGGAAGCTTTGCGTCCTTGTTGCCTTGCAGCAGTGCAGTGAGGATTTCACGCGTGCACGTTTCGTTGTCATTCGACGGATGATCGGCGGCCTTGGCAGTTGCCACACGTACACCTCCTTCATGGATCTCGTCTGCGCGGAGGAGGGCCTTGCACGCTTCGTAGGTCGTGGTAGATGACATTGCGTGTCGCGATTGTGCTTTCGTGTGCGGGCAACAACAATGTTGTGTCGGGTTAGCGTCCGACGGTCGATGTGTAGTGCCTGCGTGCCACCAATACCACAAGTTGGTGGCACGCAGGTATTGGTGGCACGCAGGCACGTGTGGAAACTCCGACTGCACACACACCGGCGTCTCGCTAACCGGTTGCAAAGTGTAGCGTCACACTTTTGTCTAGTCGCGTTGGCGCGGTCGGGAAAATGAGCAATGAAGAGGGTCGTACCGAGTGCAACAGCGACAGTGACGTTGAGTGGGATGATGTGTATCTCCCAGGTTCCTGCGTTGGCGAGGAAGCGCCTGTGTTGTGCGATGAGAGCAATGCATTCATGAGTGGACGAATGTCACCTGCGTCCCTTTTGGAACAAACCGAGCACGAGAGTCCTGGTTGCACATGGCTGACCGAGTATGATCCCAAGAAAAGCAGTATCATTGTGGCGGCCAAATGTGTGCAGCGTGTGTCAAGGTGTGCGGCTGGGGCAGGCACACCTTCCGCCACTGCAATCGACGAGGCCATCGCCATCCGTCAATCACGTGAGCAAGCGGCGATAAACTCCGGAAGACAAATCCGCCGCATACAACCGACTAGTAAATCCACCGATGGCCTCGTGGGCTTTGGGGGGAAGAGTAAGAGTATCTGTAGCTATTTGCGAAAGGAGGACGAAGCTGCAATCAACCGAATACTCCCGCTGAAGCGTCGTCTTGAACCAAAGTTTATGGGAGAAGAGGAAGACGTCGTCTGGCAATATAAGCATGCTACACACATTTCCGCCGTGGGAAACGCAATTGTCAGTGTTTGGTCAACGCGATCCGCCGCCTTACAGACGACAAGACTGTCCAGTGAGTATCTGGGGAGGAGCATTGCCTCTGGTGTCACAGAGTGTGAGCTCGTGCGTGCACTCGTGGCAAATCGTATGCGTGGGCTGTCGAATGGGAACGAATGGTACTTTGGCAACCCCGTGAGCTGGAACGCATTTGATACCGCGGCGCTGCTTGTGGGAAACTCCACGCAGGGAAAGATAATCGGCGCCGTCACACCTACGACTCGTGTCTTCAGCGCCATGCCTTGGAGATTGGGTTCGAGTGGGATAACTGTCCTTGCCGGGCGTCTTGCACGCATGGAGGCAAGCAACGCGACTCTTTCAAACGAATTTGGTAACAACCGGACCAACCACATCCTGTTGAAACTGGTAAAGAGCGTTTTAAAGGAACAGGACGCGCCGTACGACTACGTGTGGGCGTGTATCTTGCTATTGACATATACAATCTCCAACCCAAGGGGCAGGCAGCTTTTGCCACAGGACGTGTTCACCGATTTTGATATCAGCATGGCCGTTGCGCTCGCTCGATACGCACAAGCGCTCATGACCAAAAACATCAACTACTTCAAAGGAAAGCGGCGTCGCTCAACGAGTACCAAGAGGCCCCCTCCACTCACGGAGGATGACGCATGCAAGGAGATGGCATCAACCGACGATTTGCTCAGAGGTGCCACCGAAGGGTTTGACCCCGAATCACACCTTCGATACTGGGATTCTGTACTGGAGAGTCGAGCGGTTTGTGGCATTTACTCGCTTGTGTGCGAAGACCTTGATTGCTCGACCATGGCTTCGCTTGAAGTTTTAATGATGCAGTCCTCACAGACCAAATCGGACATTGGCAAGTACTCCATCTTGCAGGAGCCTTCGCGAGAGCATGCCAACAGCACATGGCAAGTGGTTATGCCATTAGTAGACACCGCAAGTGGAGTGAACTTCCAATCGGTCGTCACTGCCAATGTAAACCTGTCGTCAGAACAGGGGCTGGCTTTGGGTGGTGCGACGCATGACGCACCAATCAAGTATGTGGGAATGAAGCACGCCGTCGAGTCGGAGCACGTCAAGCACTTTGCCGCATTTTATGTCACAGGACCGGGAGAATATGCACCCCTCAACTACCGCAGCCTCTCAATCGCGTGGTCGATTGTATCGCAGCCGGGGCGGGACTTGGTGGGCATCTGTGGTGCTTGTCCTGGCCTTACCGAGACACTGGGACTGGCAAGAGAGCATAAAATGAAACGCGCAAAGACCAACAATGGTTGCAATGGCAAGGCGAGGGCGTTTTCCAATCCGACAGACACACGGAAGGAAGAACTCTTTAAGAGGCAGCTCGGGAAAGGGTACAACCCACTTCCAACGTTCTTGCAAGATTTTCCAGCCGCAATCATTGTTACTGAACGCGTAATGCAAGTTTGGCCGTCGGATTTGCGAGCGGCCGACGAAGTTCACGACGTCCTCGTGAAGAGCATAGAAGAGACAGACACCGAACCATCGAGTTCCGGATCGGTCGAAAGCGTACATGTTATGCGGCACGAAGCAATACCGGAAGTCTTTGAGCCACCAATCGAACCCTCTTCGGCCATCGCAGTTGGTGTACTCACAAGCCAGCTACTTGGCACAGTGCTGGAAGACCGCACGCGCAAAGATCGGCCTTGTCTCTGGAAACCGGGGGTCGACGAAAGCACCCATGCCACCCACGCGTATATTGCAGACACATCGCCCATACCAATCATGCCACTCACCCAAGTCGAAATGCAATTCATTGACGACAAGCCATATGACGCGACGGGCATGCGCAGAGTGGCCATTTCACATCATGTGAGAGCAAAGGAACCCATGCGTCTTGTCGACGTGGTTGCAAAGATATCGATTGATCCAATAATGGGTCGCGCAAGGTGGTTCCATTGCAGGAACCTTCTTCTTGGTGCAGCAATTCAAGCTTCGGACGTTTCTGATTTTGCACACCACCTTCTCCCGGGTACTGCTCTCAACTCGATCGCTTGCGCTCACAAGACGACAAACCCTGACATCTCGTCGCTGCCCGCACACCTACTGACTGATGTGTACCTGACCGAATACACGAACCTCGAACCGCTATGTGTAAATACGCGGTACCATGCCACGTACGGGCCAGGATATCACCACGGCCTTCAATCGTGTGGCTTCGGCAATTGCATCCAGCGATTGGGGGACGAACGCTGCTTTGCGAAGACCGCGTTCGATCAGCAGTTGATTGACGACTTGACAACGCGCATCAGCCAAGAATGTATGCAGCACTGCGAACACTTTGACGCCGAAGAAGAGTGGCAGGGTCGTCCCCCTGAGGCAGCAGGAATCCCGTACTCGCTGCACGTTGGTCTCCACGCCGCACTCGACCCACTCAAGGACGCACTGGATGCGGTGGTCTCTCGTGCCCGGGGCAAAGGCGCGTATCCCGGCCTCTCTGCGGCGGTTTCTGAAGCAGCTCAACGCGAGTGCAGCGCCGATGACATATGCTCCACTGCGAGACCTGGCTTTATGGTGTTCCCGTACGCGCAATTCACGCAAAATCTGGCTCCAAACGCAGTTCAGGGACTGCACGACACAGGGGCCCGCACACACACAAAACCGTCACGCAGTGGAGTCGACGTGCCGGGCAGGGTCAAGCTCTTGGACGCAACACCGGAGGAGGAGGCAATTCTGTGTGAGCCCCTATTTCGGAGACCAACAAAGGAGGTGCCCAGCGACAATCCAATCAACACAGTGCACGAGGAGATGGGTACCGTGCTTCTGGCACTGTCGAGTCTTAGCGAGATTGCAAAGCTGGTGTACAGCCACGAACGCGACGCACTCGGAAAGGGTCGGTGTGAAGACCCATCGGCGTGTGCAGCCGAAGTTGTTGCAGCGCTACATCGGTTGCTTTGTGCAGAACACCGCGGAGACAGCAGCGACGCACCGCACGTCCTTGCGGCAGACGCCATGCGCGATCTCAACACCATCTACCCGACACAATGGGAAGTAAACACTAATCTCTTGCTCGACGTGTACGCTGGATGGCAGCGCGAATGCAGTGCAACCGCGTATGTGCAATTCAAGCACGGTGAAGAACCAATCGGCCTAAGCCTGCGACAGTATCTCCAACAGCAGAAAGTGGTAGACCCGTCGAACACCAAAGACATCGATAGCAACAAATACTGGGCGTCGTTTTCGATGACAAACAAGACCGACTGCGTGTGGGAAAACGCAATTCAACCGTTCCTCGAGATGCTGGTACGTTGGAACGGATATCACCTTTCGTCACTCGAGCAGTTTCAAGAAGCCAAGCAAAACCTGGACAATGTCGTCCGATTTGCATACAATGTGCATGCAACCAAAACGCTGCAGGACGGGTCATTTACCCGTTCACTGGGAGTGCCACCTTCACACTGTCCGTGCAAAGGAGCAGGTAGCCCAACCGGTGTCACTCGCCATCACGTCGATGCCGTGTTCATTGGGTTCGACGGCGGTCTTCCAAGGGGACCGCTGTGTGGCGTTAAGCCGTTCCAATACAGGCAGCTCCTAACACTTTCGATCGGCGCAACATACGCAGAAACGGTAAACGTGAGACGCGTGATCGGTCACATGGAAAAGGCACTCACAAAGGCAGCGGATGTGCGGGCCAACGACGGAAAGAAAAAAACGTTCAAGCAAACCCACTGCTTGCAAGTCGACAGGGACACCGAAGCGTTTGGTACCATGGAAGACCGGGAGCGAGCAAGCATCGCCACGCGCCCCGGGATGATACACAATTGCCGCTTGCTCTATCCTCTCTTCATACCGCTCTCGAAACCACCCGCGAGGAACACCAACGAGCTGGCGGGGTCCAAGACCGAGAAAAAGTCGCTGCGCAAACAAATGCATGAATACAACAAACATAACAACAACTGCACAGAGCTCTTCGAACAGAATTTGGCAAAGGCGATCATGATAGAAGCGTTTGGTTCTCCGGCGAACACAGAGTCGCACGCAAAGTTAGTGCAACTCGGTCAAAGGTGAGTAATTGTCAATTGTTGTGAGTAAATGTCAGTTGTTGTGAGCTGGTCCTGGACTCGAACTCACATGTCGTATGTTGCCGTTGACCGCTAACGATTCCGTTTCCCAGAAAGCGAATTCGTAGAGTAATCATAGAATGGCCGAAGTGAAAGCGGAAAACGAGTCGCTCGATCCCTCTCTCAACAAGCTGTCCCTCGAAGAAAATGACGCATCGACGTTTGAAAAGCTAGCATTTTTTTGTGAACAGCGTAACATTCCCACGACAGGAGCTCTCGCGTTCACCATGTCGCGCAACCGCACCGGTGAGTACGCGTCTCTAGTCGTTGACATGGAAAAACGCACGTTTCATGAATTGTACCCAAAGCAATTCCATCAGAATTTCAAAGAGGGACCCGTTTCAGAAGATCAAGAATTCCTGTACTGCTACCAATGCGACCTGGACCCCCGACCGCTTCGGGAAATTAATGCCACTCCCGCATCCGAACCCAATGAGCTTGACGCATTCTGCTGCTCCAAATTGGAGCCCTACCGTCCATGCCGCACACAAAACGACGCCTGTTTTGAGCAGTTTGTCCGTGGCAATGGAACTGCAAATATGCTGTTTGAAGTCAAACGCCAAGTCGACAACGGACCTCTGATTGGCACTGCACATTTCCAGCTCGAAAACGGAGTTCGCATACGCGTAAAGCCAACATCTCCCATCCAAAAGGTGCACTCGTTTAAAAACTACAAGTGTCGTGTTCACAACCGATTCTTTGGTGTGGACTTGTGCCGTTCTGGCTCCGTGTACAACGAACACCACGTTCGGTGTGTCGCATTCTCCAAGCGCAGTGCCGAGTTGGAAGATGCATTCTTTGCACACTACAACGTGTAGGAAAGATGCAGCATCTTTACACTTTGTTTAAATTGCACCACACAATCTTCGCGAACTCACTCGTGTATTTTTGCCAAAAGTGCGCCATAGACAGACATTTGAGGCCGCCAACTTTTGCACCCCTCCCACCCAGGGAGGGTCCATACTCGGTGCTCAAACGTCTGTCTATGGCGCACTTTTTCGAGAAAAATTCCGACACACGGAATCCACAATTTTGGCCAGTATGATGCCAAGTAAGGTACA
>Ga0228672_1001241_pt1 | contig 10396 bp, 13 predicted proteins | sample 90DmetaG_FD_182788 | JGI IMG/M metagenome (GOLD analysis project Ga0228672, IMG submission 182788) | Seawater microbial communities from Monterey Bay, California, United States - 90D | ecosystem: Environmental > Aquatic > Marine > Coastal | place: USA: California | collected 2016-11-08 | reverse complement strand
TGCGCTTAACGACGAGTACTTTCACAGGTACTACAAGAACCACCTTTCGTGGACCAAACTGCGCGACGTTCTCGCAGAGCCACCAGCTCAGATGCGCGACGACGACCCGACCCCATTCGCACAGGCTATGCCTGACGAGTACAAGCACGACGACGCTGTCGTTGCTTACCGTGCCTACTACATCAACGAGAAGGCAAACCTACTCACGTACACAAAGCGTGACCAACCTACATGGCTGACGTGTTGACAGGTTATCTGTTTACATGTAATCATGTGTAACCAAACGTGCACATATAAGTGCATACAGGAGTAAATCTATGGCTAGTATAAATGAGTGCAAGGCAACCGCCTCTGCAATTTTCCGTAAATCACCCAAAGCCGTGCCGATGTTGCATGGTGCGCCCGGCATGGGTAAGAGCGACGCGGCTATTCAAATCGCTGATGACTTAGGCATTCCCCGTGATCGTGTGCTTGTCGTACACATCAACAACCATGATGTCGTCGACTTCACTGGTGTGCCCTCTGTTACCGACGGTATGACCGTGTTCAACCCAACCAAGATGTTCTATGACTTTCGCCAAGGTACAGGCGCAGGCATGATTGTGCTCGAAGAATTAGCGCAGTCCAACCAACAGTTGCAGACGTGGGCGGCAGGCTTCGTGCTAGAGCGCGAGACCCCGATGTTCAAGGTAGACGACGATGTCGTGATGATCGCCACAGGTAATCGCGCAGAAGACCGCGCAGGTGCCAAGCCACTGTTAGGCCACCTCAATGACCGCATGTACCACTTCGACGTAGAGACTTCGCTCGATGACTGGTGCGAGTGGGCTATGAACAACGGTGTCGATGCCATGGGTATCGCGTTCCTTCGCTTGCGCCCCAACCTTCTCAATGACTACGACCCCAACAGGCGTAGCAATCCAACCCAACGTTCGTGGACTAAGCTGTTCACAGAAGTGCCTAACGACTTACCCACTAACATGTATCTGACTGCTGCCGAGGGTAAAGTCGGTGAAGGTGCCGCCGCCGAGTGGGTAGCCGCCCGTGACATGATGAATAAGATGCCTAGCATCGACGTCATTCGCTTGCACCCTGCTGACACTGAGGTGCCACAAGAACCTGCGGTCAAGTACGCCGTGTCGACTGCGCTGTCTATGACTGCAACGCCTGATACGTTTAGCCGTGACATGATGTATGTGTCCCGACTGCCTAAGGAATTCCAGATGGTGTACGTCACTGACGCACTGAGGTTATCGCCTGAGTTGCAACAGACCAAGGACTTCATCGACTGGGCTATCAAGAACAAAGACATTTTTATGGGAGGTAACTAATATGACTATGCAAGAACAACTGCGTGCCGCAATGCTTGCCGCACAGTCTTCGCCGGTGTTAACAAACGAAGCGCCGACCCCGACCGCTTCACCTGATTGGGTAGAGGCTATCGCTGACGTCGAGACCGAGTCCGCTGTCCAAGTCATGGATACGGTGTCGCCGTCGATCCCTTCTACGGACAAGTACGTAGAGCACGACTCATCATCCGTCGTCGCAACACCTGACCCCGGTAACGTCAACGCCGCACCTGTTAACGTGTCAACTCCTCAACCAGTTAGAGAGACAGTCAAGGTCAAGAACCTAGACGAAAAGGCTGTGCTCGTTCAGGTCAAGCGACGCATGTACTCACCGTACAAGCTAGACACTGAGGAGTCTCGTGCATACGGCGCAGGCAATGTTAACAAGCATCTGTTCGAAGGCCGTAACAACCGCGTTAAGGAAGCGATCAGCAAGTACACCGAGGTCTATACGTATGCCAAGGACAACACTGTACCGTGGACTACTGGTGTGGAACTGCTGAATATCGAGAACTACATGGACTTCACAAACGGTCTGCGCGAACTTATCCACAACGCCAACGACGCTGTCGACGATCTCTATAACAACTGGGATGCAGAGGTAGCCGCTGACTTAGGGCGTCTGTCTGCCATCGCCGCGTCGAAGGGTAAGCCAAGTCTCGCCAACCCTGCTGACTATCCAGATGCTGATGAGATGCGTGCCAAGTTTAGTATCGAGGTACGGTATATGCCTGTGCCTACTGCTGACGGTTTTGACCCACGACTGGGTATCAGCGACGAGGACAAAGCTACGGTCCAGAAGCAACTCGACGACGCAACTGCTAACGCAAGTGCACATGTCCTTAATGAGATGATCGAGCCAATGCGTCGCGCTGTCAATAAATTGACAGTCAAGATCGGCGAAGACGGTAGCGTGTTCCGTGACTCCATGATCGACAACATGGTGGACGTGGCATCACGCATGGCCAAGGTCAACGTGTCCGACGACCCTGTGATCGCCGAGCGCATCAAAGACTTGCAGTCACTCGTTGGTACATACGCCAACAACAAAGACATGCTTCGTAACGTACCGTCGGTGCGGGAGAAGGCTGCAACACAAATCGACGACCTGATGAGCAAAATGCAAGGTCTAGTATAAGGAGAAAACTATGAACGCCCAACTACAGCACACTGCACTCGATGAGTTGCAACGCAAGGTAGGTAAGGCCAAGTCATTATTGATATTGGATCACCCATTCTTTGGTACTGCATGTACCAAGCGCCCTATCATCTACACTGATACGGTGCCTACCGCCGCCATGTCTGCCACTGGTCAGATGTATATGAACGTGGACTTCTGCGCACCGTTATCTGTGCAACAGCTTATGTTCTTACTGGCGCACGAGGCCATGCACTATATGCTTGCGCATGGTTTACGCCGTGGACACCGTGACCCACAAGCATGGAACGTAGCCGCTGACAAAGTCATTAACGACACGTTAATCGACGCTGGTGTAGGCGACTTCATCGACGGAGGCGTTACATTAGATGGTGCGCGTGAGATGGCCGCTGAGTCACTTTACGACGAAAACGACGACGGCGACGGCGAAGGTCCGGGCGGCCTCGGCAACGACATCGGCGACCCTACTGATGCAGATGGGCAACCCCTTGACGACGCAACCATTCACCAACTTGAGGCTGAGGCTAAGATCGACGCCATTCAGTCTGCCAAAGCCGCCAAAGCTGTGGGCAAACTACCTGCTAGTATCGAGCGCATGGTAGAAGAGTTAGTTAACGTATCAACTCCTTGGTACGATATTCTTGAGCGGTTCATGGCCGGTAAGATCAAAGACGGCTACTCATGGAACCGACCGAACCGTCGCTTCATCGCTCGTAATATATACATCCCCGGCACCGACTACGTGCCTAAGATGGGGCCAGTTGTCATCGGCGTCGACACGTCGGGGTCTATCGGGCCTGACGAGATCGCCATGTTCAACGGTCACATCAATCGTATCATCGACACGTGCAACCCCGAGGTTGTGCATGTTGTCTACTGTGACTACGACGTTGCAGGTGTTGACGAGTACACACCTGAAGACTTTCCCGTTACTATCCAATGCAAGGGTGGCGGCGGCACATCATTCAAACCAGTGTTCGACTGGATTGATACCAACGCTATCGACCCCGAGTGCGTTGTCTACCTGACGGATGGCTACGGCGATCAGTCTGAATTTACCACTAACCACGAAACTGTGTGGCTCACCACTGGCACCGAAGCCTTTGACTGGGGACACGTAATTAAATTTGAGGAGTAATCTATGCCTGCAAGAAATAATTCAGCCTACGTAGTAGCTGACCTAACCCGAGACACTGGCTTCGCTAGTGCAACTGTTTATATCGACCCAACTAAGTGGTCATCCCGTCGTCGCAACATTGTGCTGCGGGCACTTAACGACGGCCTGACTTCATGCGGTCACGAGACTGCGTACTTCATCGACTGCTTGACTCAAGCGTACGGTGGGCGTGTGCAAACCATGACCAAGTGGAGCGATCACATCACTGTCGACTGCGTTAAAGAAGAAGAGGTTGATAACTTAATCGCTTATACCTGCGCTTGGATACGACTGGCTATGGCTAATGGTTCTGTTCGATACCACTTGGAAAATTGGTTGCGCGTGGCGTCCAATGGACGTCCGAACACCATACCAGCGCCGGAAATCAACGACCGCGAGAAGGTGGACTTCATCAAGCAGTACCTGAAAGACGACGACGGAACCAAGACGCTTCGTCAATCACTCGCTCGCAAGATCGAGCAGGGTGAAACCTTATCCATCAACGTCAAAGCCGCATAGGAGATAACATCATGGCATACGTAAGAAAAACCGACATGCTTGTCGACGACATCAAAGGCAAAGTGCGCAACATGAAAGAAAAAGCACTCACTGCTTTCCAATCCAACTCTATTCAGTCTGGCACACCCTTGTTCGACGCCGCCGTCGAATCCGCACAGAACTCCGCGTTCCGTGACGCCCCTGAGTTGAAGGGTAAGTTACCTGACTCATGGTACAAAGAGCACGAGCGCGTGGAGTTGCAATTCAAGAAGGACGATGGCACCCCATTGTTTAGTACAACTATCGAAGCACCTGACCACAAGAAGATCAAACTGCCCAAGGTTTTTGATAGCCGTTACTACGCCGTCGAAATCAATGTGCGTTACAGCGACTGCACTGAGTTATTAAAGACTTGGCTCGATGATGCAAACACTCGCAACACTGAGCGTGGTGTTATCGCAGAGCAGTACCGTACCATCGAGGAACAACTCAAGGCGTTCATGGATCAACATGCGTCACTCAACGCGGCTATCAAAGAGATGCCAGAGATAGAGATGTATGTACCTGAGAAGTATATATCCAAGCTACGTGAGGCAACGGCACCGCGCACCAAGAAGTCGGCGCAACCGTCCAACGTGGCAGACATTGGTATTGACCGTGACGCACTTGCATCCATTGCGATTGCTCACCGCATCACGGCGTAAATTCTAGGGGGTGTCGTGTGCTCCTAAAAGCAGGCGACCCGACGCGTCTGGTGTCCAATGTCAGATCGGTAAATGCGGCAACATAGAAACCCACCTAGATCGGTAATCTGGCAGTCGTCGGGATAACTAAACTAAATAACAGGAGGCCAGATATGGCTAAGAAAAATAGTAACCTCACTGCAATGGCTCGCAAGGCAGGGCTACCACCTGCGACCGTGCATCAACGTGTTAACAAGTTAGGGTGGAGTGTTGAGAAAGCACTGAACACACCTACTCGCAAGATAGCGCGTAACAAACCTGCGTCCGTCGCTCCGGCCCCCGCAGCTCCAGCGGCAACGACGAAGAAACCGTCGCCCGTAATCCCGGACGCAAGAAAACGTGTTGAACAACTAGAGGCTGAACTACTCAAGGCTAAGAAACAATGCAAGCTCGCACAAATTGCGGCGCTTATTGTCATCGTAGCTGTCGTAGCTTGGGCGGTCAATCCATAAGGAGTTATTACCATGAAAATATGTACCGTCGATCTTGAGACTTACTGGAGTGTCACGCACTCCTTGTCCAAGATGTCACCCATTGCATACTGTATGCACCCTGAAACCGAGATAATCTCTTGCTCGTTCAAAATGAATGATGAGTCGTCTGTAGTCATTGTCGGCGAGGACGCAGTGCAGGAGTACGTCGACAGCGTTGACTGGTCACAGTATTGGGTCGTCGGACATAACCTGTCTGGCTTTGATGCCATGATCTTGTCGTGGAGGCTTGGAATTAAACCTAAGCTATGGGGTTGTACGCTTGCAATGGCACGCCCCATTCACGCCAAGGACGTTGGCTTATCACTGTCTAAGCTAGTCGATCACTATGAGTTAGGGCGCAAAGATCAATCCGCCCTACTCGCTACCAAAGGTAGGCACCTCAACGACTTTACTGAGCAAGAAGTTGCTGACATGTGTACATATAACGCCGCTGACACCGACCAGTGCTACGCACTACTGCGCAAACTCATACCCCAAACGCGTAGAGATGAGGTCAAGCTGTTAGATATGACCATACGTATGCTGATCGAGCCACAGTTCGACGCTGACGTTGATCTACTGCGCCTCACACTTGAAGAAGAGAGCGAACGTCGACAGCAGGCTATGCTCGAAGCCGCGAAGACGATGGACGTGTATGACCCACTCGTGAGTGAGGAAGAGAACATTTCAGCTGTGTTGAAAGTGTTATCCTCAGCTGCTAAATTTGCTACGTTCCTGCAAACGCTAGGTGTGGAGGTGCCACTTAAAGTCTCGCCGCGCACTGGTAAAGACATTCCTGCCTTGGCCAAGACGGATGAAGACTTCCTAGCTTTGCAGGAACACCAGAACCCCGTCGTCGCATCCGCCGCTGCGGCCCGCCTCGACGCGAAGTCGACTATATTACAGACCCGTATCCAAGCGTTCCTCGACGCGGCAGGTGCACACCCAAAGTCACAAGTCCCTATACCCTTAAAGTACTACGGTGCAGACACGACTGGCAGGTGGAGTGGTTGGGGTTACAACCCACAGAATTTACCACGCATAAACCCTTATAACCAACGCCCATCCGATGCGCTACGTAAGTCGCTCGTCGCCCCACCGGGCCACAAAGTCGTCGTCGCAGACCTTTCCGGGATCGAGCTACGCGTCAACCATTACCTATGGAAAGTCGAGTCTAGCATGGACATGTTCAAGGCTGACCCCGAGAAAGCCGATCTGTATAAGGACTTCGCCAGTAAACTTTACGACGTTCCTTTTGCTGAAGTAACCAAGCAACAACGACAAGTCGGTAAGGTTGCACACCTCGGTCTAGGTTTCGGTGCCGGATGGAAAACCTTTATGACAGTTGCGAAGGTCATGGGCGGCGTTGAATTAGAAGAGAACGAGAGCCGCGACATCGTAGAGAAGTGGCGTTCGCAATATTTTGAGATCGCTCAAGGGTGGCGTACATGCCACAACGTACTGCCAACCATCATGCGTGGTTCGACAGGCACAGCGGTAGACCCATGGGGTATGGTAATCCCTACCCCCGAAGGTTTACAGACACCGAAAGGTATTATCCGCTACCCAAGTCTGCGCACTGAGCGCAACGAAGACGACGGTCGCATGGAATTTATATACGGACATGGTCGGAACAAGGCCAGAATATACGCAGGAAAGATCGACGAGAACATCGTACAGCACTTGGCCCGATGTGTAATCGCCGACAACGCGTTAACAGTTCAGCAACTTACCAAGTTAAACCCTGCCCTTATGGTGCACGATGAGTTGGTATATGTTGTACCCGAAGATGAGGCAGAGTTGATGCTAGATATAGTACAGGAAGTAATGCGCACACCCCCTACGTGGTGGCCAGAGCTAGTTACATGGAGCGAGGGAGACATTGCGGATACATATGGTGACGCAAAATAAAGGTTTCCTAATCTGTAAAAATGTGTACAGATAGGGTCGTTTCATGTTATATACATGTAAACATATACAAAGGAGACATACAACATGACAAATAGTTGTATTTATACGTGGGCTTATATCCACGAAGTAAACAATGGTAAGAGCGCAAGAACTGCTACTGCCAACAAGACTAGGAGTTGCCACGTACCAGTTGCAACTTTTTCACCTGAACAAGCCAGTTGGGAAAACCCCCCACTCGCTCCGCCCCAAGACCCGTTGAAGTATGGAACCCCGAATAAATCAATAGAAAGAGATATACATGGAGGTAAACTTCAATGGGCATCAAGGTTGATAACTTTGAGGAGAGTCCTTTATCAGCGGTTACTGCAACCCTGTTAAGAAATCCCGACAAAGTAGAAGAATGGCTAACGATTGCAGATAAGCATATGACAAGTTACGAAGATAATCCCGAGGTATTTTTATTACCCAAGGCGCATGAGTTCTTAAAACCACTCATCGAAGCGTACAGCAATAACCTAGAAGGGTTTACGCAGTACGTCTTGGAGATAAGAGACAGCTTCGACCGACGTAGTCTTCAGTTTGTTAAGGTGCAAGCAATCTACCGCCGACTAAATGGACGCTATGTTCAACAGTCACGAAGAGAACGAATGGCTAGGGCGATCATCAAAGCGGAAGCGCTTTATGGTGAGATACCTTACACCAAACGTATGCAATGGATGGCAGAGCAAGAGCACATATGGGCGCAGAGGCGTCTCGCGTTCCTAGAACAACAACGCAAACGGTTAAAGCAAGACAGGTTATCGACTGATCTACGCACCGAAATGCTATTAGAGTTCTGGGATATAATAGACACAGAAATCTATGAAGGAAATTTGCCACCGTGGAACTAAAAAAAGCATGGAGCTATTCGGCTCTTACAGCGTTTGAAACCTGCCCACGTCGCTTTGAGTTAACTCGGGTGACACGGCAGGTCAAAGAACCTCAGACAGAAGCAACTATCTGGGGCAACGAAGTTCACAAGGCACTGGAACTGTTCGCCAAGGACGGTAAACCATTGCCTAAGAACCTCAAAAAATACGAGCGGTACGTTAAGAAGATACTATCTTACGAAGGTAAGCGTGTTATCGAAGAACGTATTGCTCTCGACCGGAGCTTCCGCCCTACTACGTGGATGGCTAAGGATGTGTGGGTACGCGGCATCATCGACATCGGGGTCGTTGGGTCAGACAGGGCGTACCTACTCGACTGGAAAACAGGCAAACGTAAGCCTGACACAGATCAGTTAAAACTATTTGCAGCACTTGCTTTCGCAATCTACCCGTGGATAGATAGAGTTACGACTGGGTTCATATGGCTAAAGACCAGTGAATTTGATAAAGAGGTGTTCACGCGTGACCAGTTACCAGAGATATGGAACGAGTTCATGCCGAGACTAAAACGATTAGCCATAGCCCACGAAGAAGATAAGTGGACGCCAAAGCCAAGCGGATTGTGTAAAAACTGGTGCCCCGTAGGCAAGAAACTTTGTGAATTCTGCGGAGTATAAAAATGATAGCAACACTAACCATCGACCAACTGATGGAATTGAATAACAAACAACTTATAGAGTTAGCAGTCGAGCAGAACCTGCTTACACCACTTGAATTAGAGCTACTACACAGGCTCGAACAGTTCGTTGCCATGCACGGCGACTACCTAGAGGAGCCAATGCACTGATGGGTATGACTCCAGAGGGTAAAGTTAAGAAGAAATGTAAAGAGTATCTTAAAGAGATAGGTGCTTGGTACTACATGCCCGTATCCAATGGCATGGGACGTGTAGGTTGTCCCGACATACTGGTATGCCACAAGGGTTTATTCATGGCTTTCGAGACTAAAGCACCGGGCAAGATAAAGAACGTAACTGCTAATCAGGAACGTGAAATTCACGACATACAATGTGCTTACGGGTTAGCACTTGTTGTCGACGATGTTGAACAAGTTAAGGAGGCCATCAATGCCAAAATCATCGAAGCAGGAATTAAAGACTAAGGCGGCTTATAACAAGAAGCCTAGTGTGCAGAAAAAACGCGTGGCTAATAACAAAGCACGCCGCGAGGCCATCAAAGAAGGCCGCGTAAAGAAGGGCGATGGTAAACACATCGACCACAAGGTGCCACTGGACAAGGGCGGTAGCACAGCCAAGTCGAACACTCGCGTAGTGAGTGCCGCAAAGAACAAAGGGTGGCGCAAGAAGAACCCTAAAATGTATTCCTAAGAGGTTAGAAATGGATAAGACTGAAGAACGCGTATGGGCATACCTGTTGAAGCATCGTGCTACAGCTGACGCCAGAGAAGTTTCGCTCAACTGCGATGTAACAGAAGCAGAAGCGCAACGCTTGATGAATATGATTGGTTCCCCCAACTGGCGGCAAGAAGTGGAGACACGAAGCCACCATGTCGGCGAGTCCGACTACTCCCAACATGCAATCCAACCATGGGACATCTGGTTAGAGTACGACCTGAACCCATGGGACGCTGACATTGTTAAGCGTGTCCTACGTAACAAGCCCGGCCAACGTCGTCTCGACTACGAGAAGATCAAGCACGTGTGCGACGAACGCATCCGCCAACTAGACGCCGGTTTATATAAGGACACAACAGATGTTAATTTGGAAAAAGAAGAAAGCCCTACTACTTAAAAGCCGCGAGCCGGATCGTATCACCAATGTAATACCAACGGCTAAGCAGTTCACAGTTAAGGGTGTGCCGTACGTTGCTGTGCCGCACAAACTCACAGAGACTAAAGTACTACGCAACTTAGGGTACGAACCCCCTGCCCCAATACGTGAGTACTACGATTGGCCGGGACGTTATAAGCCGTTCGATGCACAGCGTGAAGCCGCCGCGTTCCTGTCTATGTATGACAGAGCGTTCAATCTATCTGAACTTGGCACTGGCAAGTCGCTTGCGTCGTTGTGGGCCTATGACTACCTACGTAGCGTCGGCCATCTCCATAAAGTCTTAGTGGTTTCCCCATTGTCTACGCTAGAGCGCACATGGGCTGACGAGGTGTTCCAACACTTCCCCCACCTAGACTATGCGGTGCTACACGGATCGAAGGACAAG
>Ga0228672_1001231_pt1 | contig 10454 bp, 3 predicted proteins | sample 90DmetaG_FD_182788 | JGI IMG/M metagenome (GOLD analysis project Ga0228672, IMG submission 182788) | Seawater microbial communities from Monterey Bay, California, United States - 90D | ecosystem: Environmental > Aquatic > Marine > Coastal | place: USA: California | collected 2016-11-08 | reverse complement strand
ATGTGGGTAACAAAACGAATTTTATAAAATGGAAAAGATGACTATGTTATTGAATATTTAAATGGATCTCAATTTAGTTTATAATTTATTAATAAATAGAAATATTTTGCAATAATGTACATCCAATGATGAGAGACGGTGTCTTACAAAGATTTATACAACCTAAAGGATTATATAATTGTAAATCATATATTATTGTATTTATTTTATATATTATAAAAATCACATTTTAAAATTTATAAGTTGTATTAAATATATTATATGATTTTGATAATTAAGTTAAATATTATAATAAATTTATTTGCAAATTTAAAATATGATTTTTTTATATAATGATAAAAAGACATTATAAAAGCACATTGGTCACCTAAAGTGTGTTTTTTAGAAAAAATATAAAATTATTAACAATTTACTGATAAAAAGATAGATATATATGAAAGAGTAGTAACGTTTGAAAGCGAAAAAATTGCAACAAAAAATGGTATTTATTTTATAACCATTATATAATTAATATTAGATCCGATACAAGGACAAGTATTGGCTTAAATTTTAGAGAATAAAATACATAATTTAGTAGATCATATATAAAATGTTGGTGAAATTTAGATTAAAAGATTTATATTAAATTTTAAGGTAATTAATTAAAATATAAAAAGATGGATAATAAAAATAAATTGTGGTTTATATTTTCTTCATTTTTATAATTAGAATAAAAAGATTAAAAAATATCGAAATAAAGTTTAAAAGCGACATATTCAGTATTTTTTTTTAAATATAAAGTTGCCACATTTTATAGATGTAAATTCAAATATGTAATAAAATATAAGAAAAGCATTATTTTGTTATGGAGAATGTGGGTTACCTGTGACTTAAGATAAATTATTTAAAATATAATTTGGTATAATAATATAAAGTTGGGAATATAAATAAAGAAAAAATAAATAAAAGGAAACTTTAGATTAAACATAAATTTAATAATAAGATAATGAAAATGTATATAAATTAATTTAAAAGAATAATAAGAATAAAATAATACCTATACCAATATTAAAAATGATGCCAAAAATTAAATTAAGAGAGTATTAAATATTGAAAAATGATCCCTAATTTAGAGATCAAGATTCTTAAGTATGTGAAAATTGCCTATTAAAAATAATGAAAGTAATTTAAAACGTAGATAAAACTATAAAAGGATAAAAATAATAACTAAGACTAGTTAAAAAATGTGATTCATAGTAAATAAAAGTAAGATATGAAGTATTTTTTCATATCTAAATAGAAAACTATGGATGACATATAAATGTTAAAAACTTAGATTAATAAGAATTCTAATTTTGCAAATACTTTGACTAATAGATTAACTATGAAAACAGTTAGATCATAAAATTTATTAAAAAGTTCTTTATTTGGAGAAAAAATCAAACCTTTGAGAGATTTATCCACATTAGCTACCATGGAATTCAATTCGAATAGTAAAGTTAGCAAATTATAATAAATAGATAAAATTTTATAAAAACATCCTAAAAATTAATTTTTAGAATAAATAAGCAATTAAAAATATATTAATTATGATATTGATATATCAAAATGATTTTTATAATGTATAACTATAAGATAAATCATTATTCTTCTTTTTTTATAGTTTTTTTATTCATTTTAACAAATGAGAAATTCCAATCTTATGGAATTCCATCTTATTTTTGTGGAAACTTAAACTTTCCAGCTGGTCCATTTCTGGCATAGCATTAATTTTATCGCATTAAATCAGTATCTGTAATTTTTATATCGATTCCACCACTTGTTAGAGTTCTCTAATATTATATTCATTTTTACATCTACCATGTCAAATCTAAACATAAGCGTATTTTTTATTTAATCCTCAAATGTTTTTCGAGAACTAATACTATTAAATCTAGGTATTTTCTATTCATTATGTCCCATTACATTCTTCAAACTACTCAAATTTTTTATGCTATTATGCAATTATTTTATCTTTAAATATCTATATATTAATTATATATACCTATTATTTCTTAAATACATTATGTCATTAAGACCCGTATTGAATCCACTAAAAAAACCTTCATTAATTAATTCACTATCTTTTATTACCATTTATTATTTTTCATAATCATCTTCAAAGACTATAAGAAAAGGTTTATCAGAGTCTTTATTTTAATAAATTTTACTTTTTTCTGTTAGTTATCTATTTTCGGCTTTCAAATTTTTAAAATCTTGTTTTTTATTTTATTCAAAAGCATCTAAATCAAATGCAATCCACTATATTAATATAATATAACTTAACTATTATAAATTCCACCTTTAAATCGCATCATATTAGAAACCCAATCCTCTGCTGAATTTGAAATTCTTGAGCTTGCTACAACTTTATAATATTCAGGTATATAATTTGAATCATTTAATAATAAATTTTTCAATTCTTTACTGGGTTTAAAATCAAGACTTGTTTCAGTTATTAGTAAATTATTATTGATAAGAAAAAAATCATCTGTAGATGAAATTGTGGCTGGATATGAGCTAAATGATATTTCTCTATCAGGAGTTTTAAAATATTTATATACTCTTTATAATGCAGAATAATTATCCATAGTAGTATGGGATAAAAATACTTTTTTATCGAAATATTTTATCAAAACAGTACACCTCCCTCTAAGTGTCTTTTTTATTTATATATACTTTTTTTATAAATGACTAAAAGTTATTACTAATGTGATTTTTTTTTAGCATTCTAAAAACATTAAAATAATTCACAAATATATCATCCTCTCCTATTAGCTCTTTTAAATTGTCTATTGCTCCTCCATAATTTATTATATTAAGTAATTCATATGTTAATTTATTTTTTGGATTCATTAAATTATATCCATCTAAAATTCCTTAAAATTATTGTTGAATTTTAATAAATTCCTAAAATATTTAATCATCTTTATTATTTTCAATATCAATTTAAAATTTATCATTAATTTCTTTTACTAAATCGCAAACTTTCTTTAAATCATCATATTCTGGTATTTTTTACTATAATTTTTTGACATCAAAATTTTATATACCAAAATTAGTCTTAGCAACATATTCATTCATAAAATGTGAAATTTTTTAGTGAGTAATCATTCCTTCTAAATATCCAATACTATAATAATCATTTTTAGCATATTTGATGATTTCTAAATAAAGAGTATCCCATCCTTTGCTATAAATAACATCATGAAAAGTAGCTTTACTTATACACTTTTCAATATTTTCAGGATTTTAAAGTATTTATAAATTATTATTTATTTCGCATGTATATAAAGTTTTATATTTGTCTTATCCTTCTTCAAAATCTTATAAATATTCTATCACATCAGGATATACTGTTATAATTTATTCATCATATAATCTTTTATGGAAATTATATGATTTAAGCTTCTTTGATTAAATAAAAGTATATATGATAAATAGTATTAATTATGCTTTCATATTAGATATTTTAAATATTACTGATTTTAACATAAATTAAAAAATAAAACTACTTTATGAATAGAAATAGATAAATTGTTGAAGATTTTGAAACACCATTGCAAAAACTTATTTATTGGGCCATGCCAATTGTCTATCTTATTGCAATTTTTATCACATACTATATTTAGAATTGTTGGATTTCATTATTTTTAGCTTTTTTTGCAATTCCTTATTTAGACAGCTTTTTTGATATGGATGAATTAAATCCTAATTTTAATCAATAACAAATACTAAGAAGAGAGTAAATATTTTATATGGATTTTAGAATTTATTTATAAAAAGAAGTTTTTAATTTTTTTAACATTTAAAAAACTTTAATAATACTATAAATTAAAATTTTCAGATATTTTGTAATAAAATTTATGATTTTTATAATAATTTTAGGTTACTTTTTATGTTTTATTTTATAATTTTTATCATATAAATTTTTATCTCTATATTAAATTTATAAGTAATACTGTGAATCTCTAAGCTATTCCATCCCTTCGAAGTCTCAACCCCTATGATTTAAAAATATCTATTTTATCTTCTTTTTCCCTTCAAATTTTAAAAATTATTTTGACATTCTACATAGTCATTATACCTCACTTAATTTTGGTTAAATATTTATTTTATATCAAATAACCTCATAGAATATATTATTACTATTTATACAATTTTATTACAGAAATACTATAGATTTATATTATTATTTATATATATATTTTAAATTTAAAATAATTTTATTAAAAGAATTTTAAAAAAATTAATAAAAATTATATATAATTTTGATATATTTTTTTAAAATTCTTTTAAAAAATTATTTTATATATTATTTAAAATTTAAAATATATATTAATAGTCAAAATTATAAATATCCAGTGTATTGCTGTGTATTTTTTGAATGGTTTTTTTCAATTCTGGCAACTAACTATTTTATGTACTATGATATTTCATATTTGAATTTATTTGCATATATCATATAGATAAGCTTTTTATCAAGTACAAATATTATAACAGCTCATGAGCTTATTCATAAAACTTCATAATTTGATTAAAATTTAGCAAGATTGACTTGTCTTAGAAATAACTACACTCATTTTTGCTTAGAACACACTAAAGGACATCATTAGTATGTTTCAACTCCTAGAGATGCCTCTTCTGCAAAATATAATTAATCTATCTATTCATTTTTTAAATAAACTATTCCTGGAACTTTTAAGAGTGCAATAGAACTAGAATATGAAAGATTAGAATAAAAAAATTTATCTGTAATTCATAATGATATTTATTTCATGTGGATTGTTTAGATTTTTTATAATAATTTTGCTTTTCAAATATTTGGTTTAAAAGGAGGATTATTTTTTGTTGGAACAGGGATTATTGGAGTTTTCTTTTTAGAAATTGTTAATTACATAGAAGTATTAGATATTTTGATATAAAATTCAAAATCATAAATATTTATAGTTTTATATTTTAATATATATTAGCATTATGGTTTAATGAGAAAGGAAATATCACCAGGAGTATATGAAAAAGTAACTGTTATGCATTCATGGAATGCCCCTTATAGATTTTCAAATGCTCTTACATTCAAATTATAGAGACATTCAGATCATCATGAAAATTCTTTTAAAGAATATTAAGCTTTGTGTTCTTATAAAGAAAGTCCTTTATTACCTTAATCATATCCTGTTTTGATTTTAATGGTTCTTTTCCCAAAATTATGGTTTCAAGCAATAAATCCATTAATTTAAAGCTATAATAATTCAGGGAAATTAGAAAAAAATGTTGAAATTCTATCTTAAAAAATTGTTAAAGGATTCTTATAAAAATCTGGTTTAGTTTTGACTTTGATTAGTATTGTTTCTTTTTTCATCTGATTTTTAATGATAAATTTGATATTTATGATATGAATTAATATTTCAAGTGAAATTATGAAATTATTTTTAAAAATTAATTAATTTTGAATTATTTTTAAATCATTATTGGAAATCAATTTAATCTCTTGAAAATTACAAAAATATTTTCTCTAGAGAGGTTTAAGATATTGTATAATCATCAATAATTAACTTCTATTTAAGATCATTTTCTAAAAATTAAAATATCTAATAGAAATTTAAATGTTATAATTTTATTTAGAAATCGAGATAATTTTCTTAATAAATTCCAGTGTATTAAATATTTTCTATTTAATTTTAGACCATTTCTATGATTTAATGTTTTTCGTATTAATCGTTTAATTTAATCAAAATTCTATATCCATCTCCATATTGATTTTTTAAGTCGATCAAAGTTCCTTAAATATGAAAATTTAACCATTGACAACAAGTTTTCCATTGATCAAAATTCCAATGTGTGAAGCAATAGTTTCAGCTTCACTCATAGAATGAGTTGTTAAAATAGCAGACCCTTTATTCAATTTGATAGTTTGATTTAAACAATCAAATAGACTTTTTTTAGATATAGGGTCTACTCCACTAGATGGCTCATCCAAAAATAATATATTTGTTCCTCCGATTATTGAACAGGCTAATGTTAATTTTCTTTTATTTCCACCACTTAAATTTATCGCTTATATTAAAATTAATTTTACCCTAAATATCTTTATATTATTTAAGGTCAAATTCAATTAAAAAATATTGAATTGTTTATAGTAGTTTTTGTCCTACTAAACCTCTTAATAAACCCCATAATATTAAATGCTCATTAACTGTTATATTATTCCAAAGGGGATCAAATTATGGACACATACCAATATTCATATTAAAATTCACTGATTATGTATTCTTTTAATCTAAAAATACAGATCCTTATGTTTGATCTATCATCTATGTAATAATTTTAAAAGTTGTTGATCTAAATAAAAATGAAAAATACTTTCCAGCTCCATTGGGGCCTAAAAGTCCAAATACTTATTAATCTTATACATCGAAACTTATATCATCTAAAGCTCTAAAATCTAATTTTATATATAAAAATACCATTTTTATAAGTTTTCACTAAATTTTAAACTTTTATTTTGGTATCATCACTAAATTATAAATTTTCATTTATTACTTTTTATTTTTCTTAATTTAAAATATAATACTTTTAGATTCAAATATATATAGAATAAAACTAAATTAAATGGCTTAATAAAATAGACACAAACACAAATAATTTGTATCAGTAGTTAAAACTTCGAATATAATACTTGATCCTAAACTAAGTATTGCTTAGTGCAATAAAAAAAATGGACTAATTATCATGCAAATTCCATTTAAAACTCTTTATAAATCTTCATTATCTACAGTTAAAACTTAAATTAACAAAGGAATTGTGAAAAATACAAAAAAATTATAAATTGGAAAAGTATTCAAAGCTTTTGAGGATTTCTTATAAAAAAAAGAGAACATGTATGTAAACGACAAAAAACTTAACTAAAAGATTAATTTAATATATTAATATACAGTTTAAAATATAATTTAATATATTAATATACAATTTAATATATAATTTAATATATTAATATACAATTTAATATATAATTTAATATATAATAAAAAATATTACTCCGAAATTTATCATAATTAAAAACAAAATGAAAACGTTATTTATTATGATATCTATTTCATATAATAATCCATAGATCAGAAATAAACTGAAAGGTACACAAAAAGCTACAAAATCAAAACAAAATGTGCCTAACCAGTATGCCAATGAACTGTTTCCTGAGCATTTCATTAGATGTTTAATTTTAGTTTCTCTTTCTTTTACAGGTAAAAAAATAAAAATAGATGAATTAAAAGCGTAGGCTTCAACGAGTAAAAAAGCTAATTAATCTGCCATAGTTGCCTTTATAAAAATTTTATTACATTATCATTTCTAATATTTAATGAATTTATAATGAAACTACCCAAAGTAAAAATAATGGGCAATAAATACATAATAACTTCTTAATGATTTCTTGTTGTATTGTAAACTTTTCGTAGAAATACAGTATGTATTTATAAACTTAATTTAGAATATGGTTCTATAATATATTAAAAATTACTATTTTTTAAAAATTAGGAATCTTCCTTTAATTCTATTTATTCAATATCCTATTTTTTATCGATATATCTTCTAGTAAATTAAGTTTCATCTACTCCTATATTATTAAAAGCATCTTCTAAAGAATTCATTTCTAAATTTATTAAAAATCCCATTTCTTATTATAATAAATCCAATTTTTAAAATAACTGAAATTAATATTTTTACATTTGGCAAGTTATGTTATTCTTAAAATGGTATTATAAAAGACAAATTATTTTAAGCTGTATATTCATTCTTTTCAGCTTATTAAATTTCAGTTAAAACTAAATTATTCATTCTATCAAAATAAACAGAATTTAATTAAGAAATATTTAATGTATATCCTATTCCAAAAGATTTTTTTATATATTCAGGAGTTCCTTTAATAATTTATAGAAATACCTAAAGTTAATAATTTTCCTTAAGAAAGTATTCCAATTCTATCAGCTAAAATATCAGCTTCATCTAAATAATGAGTTGTTAAAATTATAGTTTTATTATTTTGTTTTGCTTATAATAAAATATCCCAAATTACTCTTCTTGATACTGGATCCAATCCTGTTTTATAAAAATAATATACCTGATGTTGGTTCATCAAAAAATAATATCTTGGGGTCTCCCAATAAAGCTTAAGCTATAGATAATTTTCTTTTTGTTCCTCCACTTAAATTTTTTGCCAATTTATTTTTATCTTATTAAATATCAACTTATTCTAAAACCATCTCAATTTAAATATCAAAATTTTAAATTCCCTTTTTAATTAATTATTATTATTCAACTATATTGTTTATATTAATTATAAATCTATTTCTTATAATTTCAATTTGAAAATTTTATATAAAATTGATTATAAAATTTTCTAATCAAAAATATAAGAATTTAATAAATTTGTAAAATATTAGAACAAAATATGTTTAAGTAAAAGTATACTTTTATTTTTGCAATGAATTTTAAATTTTCATAAACAGTTAATTCTTCATAAACTATATCCTTTTACATGCAAATTCCCATTTATTTTCTTATTTCATCAACATTATAATCGATATCATAACCATTTATATTTATTTAACCACTATTCTTTTAGATTAAACCTGTTAATAATCCAATTGTGGTTGTCTTTCCAGAACCATTATGTCCTAATAAACAAAATATTTATTTTTCATAAAAATTCAAAGATAAATCTTAAATAGCTTATTTGTTATTATATTATTTTTTCAGATTTTTTATTTCAATTGTAGATTTTAATTCTTCTAAATTCTAAAAAGGTTCTTAAAGAATTGCCGAACTTTAATCTTTCATTTCTATTAAGTGATCATTTTACAAAGCTCTTTAAATTACTTTAGAGCTTTACATTTATTAATAATCATTAGAACGTTTGAAAATTTTTTTTATCTTTTAATAAAATGATCTGATAAAAAATAATGGTCTTTATTTAATTCCATAATCATTTGGAGATATCTAATAAAATAAATAAAACCTTTTCTAAATAAAAATATAGAATAATATAAAAAAAACACTACGCAATTAAAATCATATTTGCAGTTTCATATGAGATTAAGATTTCAGAAATAAATAAATACTTTATTTTTTAACTCACAATTTCAGTCATCTAATGTATAACAATATAAGAAATAATTACTTAAGGAGAAAAAGATAACATTATAACAAAACAATAAGGACTAAAATAAAATAAATTTACATTCCGCCTTATATAAATAAGAAATATCCTATACTTGACAATTATATTATCAAAGAACCAATATTACCTTAAAAATTAAATTTATTACTTGAAATTATGGGATTTGAGAATAAAGTTGAAATTGCGAAAGTCTAATGTGTTGAAGCAATCAAAAATAATGATAATGATACAATTAATCTTATTTTAGTTAATTATGCCATTTCAATTAAAATCATTATAGGTATTGAAACTATTATAATTCCCTTTTTATATTAGATATCAAATTTTTAAAAAATTAAAAATATCAAATTTTATTTGTAATTCAATTTTTCAATCAGAATCATTTTTTAGTGAGATATTGTGTCAAAATCCATTTGTTTTAATCACTTTTATAAATTATGCTATAATTCATAAAAATAGTTAAAAATAATATATTTTGACACAATATTTCACTAAAATATGATTTAAGATCACATATTGCTATTTCTCAATCGCAAATTGTGAGTTCTAATTAAAAAAAGTAAAACTATTGTGAATTCAGTTTCAAAAATCGAAATTTTATTTAATTTTAAATTTACCTGAAAAAATTTAATTTTGAAAAATGAGAATCAAAAATTCAAATAAATTTTCATGTTTTAATAACAAAAATTTATTTGAAAATGATATTCACAAACTCTTTTGAATTTCTTCTTAATAAAATTTTTTCGATTTTGGAAACTGAAATAATCATATTAACAAATTTGTTCTTTTTTGTTTTATTTAAAATATGATATATAAATTACTATTAAGCATATAGCATAATTATATATTAACCAACCAAATATATATCCATTTTCGCTAAGCATCATAATTTTTTAATACTCTTTGTTTTTTTCAGATCTTTCTTAAACTAAATTATATAATATTTTTCTAATTAAATTTATCCTACCTTATTGAACCAGTATTTATCTAGGAAAGATATATTGGTACTAAGAGCATTGATAATAATGGAATTTTTTCTAAAAATGAAATGATTATTACATGTATAATAAATTAGAAAAGCCGCTATAAGAGGAACTATCTAATCTTTAGCAATTTAAGCTTTATCTTTAGAAAATAATTTAAAATTTTTCCAAAGTATTGCAAATATTTGTTATCGTAATCTCATATTTTGAAAATCTTGATTAATATTTTATTAATATCTTTTATTCTAACTTTATTTAAATTTATATCAATAATA
>Ga0228672_1001225_pt1 | contig 10476 bp, 8 predicted proteins | sample 90DmetaG_FD_182788 | JGI IMG/M metagenome (GOLD analysis project Ga0228672, IMG submission 182788) | Seawater microbial communities from Monterey Bay, California, United States - 90D | ecosystem: Environmental > Aquatic > Marine > Coastal | place: USA: California | collected 2016-11-08 | reverse complement strand
TAAGAAACTCAATAACAAAATGAATAACACAAACATTAACCCAGAAACAAAAAGATTAGTTAACAGATTTATTGAAAAAATGGCTAACAAATACGACTATTCTTTACAAGATGCAGTATATGCTATGACGGCAGTATTAAAAAATCAAAACTATCGTGGTTTAGGAGAGGATGTAGAAAGATAATAATAAACACAATAACAAAATGAACACATTTACAATTACTTACACAAACAGTTTAGGAAACATTAAGACAGAGGAATTGGATTTAGACTTTATATCAGTACAACAAGTCTCTAACTGGTTCGAAGATGAATTCGGCATTAGACCTCGTTCAATTTCAAAACATTAAAAAATAACCCAAAACCTAAAACAATTAAACCTCCAGAAATGGGGGTTTTTTTATTACCCTAAATTTATAGATCTAATTTGGTATATATGTATAGATGGCACTTACAATTCAAGACCAACCGACAACCAATATACCAGAGCCAAGTTTTGCTCCTATTGAATATTTAGTCAATAGTACGGAAACTGCTCAAAGTGGATTTAAGGTAATAGCAAGTTTATTTACTGACCCTACTGGAGATAACACAAAGATTGCTACGCTTCAGCTAAATACAATTCCATCTGCTACACAAGTTGTAACAGATATTCAAAATATCATACAATCGTTTGTAAGTAGCGATTATTCTATTCTAACTGGAGATACTACCGACATATCTCAAAGTGCCTTAAAAGACTTTAAAATAGCTTTTCAAGAATATTACTCTGGAGCATTACAAGGTAGTGTAGTAAGTGGCAATACTTTTGATAGTTGGAACTCGTCACCTAAGTATATTGAGTGGGCAGATTTATCTGGAAGTACAAAAGATTATTATAACTGGAGTATTGAAGATGCTTCTGCTGAAACTGACAAAGAGTTTCTTAATGGATTTGAGCAAGATGCTGAGTGGTTTAATTTAGGTAAGTCTAATAATTTTCTTAAAGTAAGATCTACACAGAAATACCAAGCAAGTTGGATTATGCGACAGAATCTAAGCGATACCTATAAAATATATTTGAAAACTATGGACGATACATTTAGCACAATATTATCAACTACAATGACTGCTGCAAATACTGCTGGGCTATATACACTTGATGTTGGTGCTTCAGAGATTGCTTCGCATAGTTGGGGTACAACTCCAGTAATGACAAACGTAAAATACTATGCTTTAAGGATATTAAATTTTACTGAAGATGTTTGGGCTACAAAAACAATAATGTTTGAAATAGACGACTGCGAAAATACCTATACAGATTACGAGCTCCATTGGTTAAATAGAAAAGGTGGTTATGATAGTTTTACGTTTAGTGGTAAGTCTAATCAAACTACAAGCATAAATAAGAACTTTGCTAAATACAATACTCGCACAATAGGAGCAAGTAGCATAACTCATAATACCTATGCACAACGTAAGAGGTCATTTCATACGTCTTTAAGAGACAATTATAGATTAAATAGTAGATTACTAAAGGACTTTGAGGTAACTGCCTTAGAAGACTTGTTTTCGTCTCCAGAGGTTTATTGGAAATATGACACAAACTTTGTCTCAGTAAATGTAACTGGAAATACATTTGAACACGCTAAGAGTGAAAATGGTCAAGTGTATAGTATGGAGCTACAAATGGAGATTGACAATAGCGATAAGCGACAATGGTAATAGAACATATAATTGCTGGATATTCAATACCACATAATGAGGGTGCTGTACCTTTGACTAAAGAAGCGTATGATGTAAATAACCCACAGAAGCGTTTAACAGACTTCAGTAAGACAATAACGATACCAGAAAACAGAATTGTTAATCAAATCTTTGAACACGCATTTGATGTCAATATAGACCTACAAACATTTAACCCTAATTTAAAAACAAGCTATCAAATAATCCAAGACGGAATAACTGCCATTGATGGGTATTGTCAATTAAAAGCGATTAGTAATGTAGATGGTTTAATAAACTACGAAATACAAGCTACTGGTAAAATAGGAAACTTATTTGAGAAAATACGAGATAAATATTTGCAAGATTTAGACCTTAGTAGCTTAGACCACACTTGGACAGAAACGAATGTTGTTAATAGCTGGACTGCTACAATAGGGCAAGGTTATGTATATCCTATGATTGACATAGGTGGTAGAACAAACTACGATATTTGGAGTACAAGAGATTTTAAACCAGCAATATATTTAAAGCAGTATATTGACACTATACTAACCGAAGCTGGATATACTTATGATAGTACCTTTTTTAATAGCGATTTATTCAAACGACTTATTGTGCCTTATGGTAGCGGTAAAATCTTACTTGATAATGCAGCTATATTATGCAAGGAGTTTAATGTACAAAGAACAAGCCAACAAGTAGTACCTTGCGAAGATCTTAGCGACCTAAGTAACAGCGACAATAGCAGATTAATATTTAATGACGATAGTAGCCTTGCTGGATACGAAAGCAGAGTAATAGCAGATGGTGGAATAGTGGAAGCATTGTCTTGTGCTGAAGCAGAGTTTGGTTTTTCTGAAGATTTTTATAATACTTGTACAAACGAATACAGCTCGGCAACTGGTATATATACTGCTACTGATTCTAACAAGATGTCATTTCAAGGATTATTAAACTTCGATATGACCTATACGGATAATCAACAAAATACAACAGCTATTCTAAATGCTCATAGGACTGGTAATGATTTAATAGCAGAGTTATATTGTTATTTAGTAGAAAGGAATGGCAGTACATATTCTTTAAAAGATATGTTTAGGCTTGACTTTACTGAAAACGCATTAACAACTCCTTTGCAATCTGGTACAAGCACAGATATTACAAATAACGTAGGTAGTTTCGTAAGTGGAGAAATTGATGTTATTGGTGGTAGAGAATATTTTATATGTGTTGGTAAAGTTTCTTATTCGTCAAGGATAACCATACTTAATGGCACAAGACGATATGAAGAAACAAATTTTGCAGACTTTGATTTTGTACTAAACGCAGACAGCACATTTGGTAGTAAATTACTGGAAACAGAAATTTCAGTTGGCGATACAATAGATACTCGTTTGGTAGTACCAAAGCAAATTAAACAATCGGATTTACTCAGTAGCATAATTAAAAGATTTAATTTATATATTGACTATGACCCAATAGATGAAAACAAACTAATAATAGAAACAAGGGATGGATTCTTAACAGATGAACGAGTTAATTTAGAGTATTTGGTTGATAGGTCTAAAAACTACAATATAAAACCTATGGGGTCGTTAGATGCTGGTAGGTTTATATTTAAAGATCAGTTGGACAAAGATAATTTAAACGATACTTACAATAAGGTTAATGATGAGGTTTATGGTCAGCTTACTTTAGATATTCAGAACGACTTTTTAAATGCAGATAAAACTATAACTACCATATTTGCTCCAACACCATTACAAACAAGAAGTGGAGTAAGCGACAGAGTTATTTCGTCTATTGAATTTGTAGATAAGAATAACCAACCAGCTGAAGCAACAGCCAAGATACGATTATTATATTGGGGTGGTTTACTTGATACTCAGAAAAGATGGTTTATTGGTTTACCTTTGTTTGGTGGAACTGCATATAGTCAATATCCTTATGCTGGGCATTTAGATAATCCTTACAACCCCACTTTTGACTTAAATTGGTTTGTACCTAAACAACTATATTATGACTTCAGTTATGGAAATAAATTTACTTTGTCCTATTCTAATAATAATGTTTACAATACTTATTGGAAGAAATTTATAGAGGAGATCACAGACAAGAATAGTAAGATACTTGAATGTAATTTGGCTTTGAGACCATACGATTATCAAGAACTAAATTTTAGAAAGAATTACTACATAGATGGTAGTTACTGGAGATTGCTAAAAGTAGAGGACTTCGATGCAATGTCTGAAGATACAACAAAATGTATGTTCTTAAAAGTAGAGCCAAAAGATGCGTTTGTTCCAGAAGTAAAAGTTGTAAACGGGGGAATAGATGATTACGCAGACGATACACCTATACCAACTGGAGATATGCTTGTATTTCCAAATGGCAATAGTGGTAAGGCACAAGATAGATTACAATTTGGAGATAATATAAAAGGTGGTACTCGGTCAATAGTTGCTTCAGATAATGTAGAACAAAGTATTGTATCTAAAAATAATATAATAGTAGGTAGCAATAATAGCAAAGCTATGGCTGATAATGTAGCAATGATAAATAGTCCATTTGTAGAAGCTAATAGGTCAGACGAAGCATATATTAATGGCTTGTTTGTAGAGAAACTTGAATATATAGTATTGCCTTATGATGTACTTACCAATCTTGAGTTAGAATTAAGCATATTGCCACCTTTGCCAGATGATGAATTTTACGAAGTGACGAGAGGTTATGTGAGGTTAGATGGTAACGCTCCAACTGGTGGAACGCATCAAGTAGATATAGTGGAAGATGATGCTTCTGCCCACTTATTAGCTAAAATACCAAGTGCATTTTTCAATACGGATAACAATACAGACCTATTAGAAATAGTAGCACACAATACAACCCCTATCCACTTTGGTAGTGGGCTTAAAATAACGACTAATTCAGCAATGACTTTTGAGGAAGGAACTCAATTAATAATAAACTTAGTGTACCGAATAATTAAACTATAATATGCCAGCAGATAAAAAATTAGCATTAGACTTGGCGATTAATCTTCAGAAAGGAGATATGAGCATTGAAGATCTAAACAAGCAATTAGAGGAAGCCAAAAAACTACTGGAAGATGTAGGCGAAGAAAGTAGCGATGAATTTAAAGCATTAAGCCAAGTTGTTACAGATACCGAAAAGTCCATAGAAGATATGAATGGCGAGTTATCTAAAACCAAAAAAGGTTTTGAAGAAACAGCCGATGCTCAGAAAAAAGCTGGGCAAAGTAGCAATATATTTTCTAAAGGATTAAAAGCTGTCGGAGTAGGTCTTAAAGGATTAGGTATAGGTATTGTCGTTGGTGCAATTAAATTATTCTATGATGCAATATCCAAAAATCAAAAAATAATGGATGCCCTTAGTACTGCTCTTGGTACTATTGGCATATTGTTTGAAAAGGTATTTTCTGTTATATTCAATACCGTAGAATCTGTATCCAAAGCAACAAATGGATTTTCTGGATTAACTGCTGTTATGAAAGGTTTATTGACCATTGGTGTTACTCCTTTAAAACTTGCGTTTGATAGTATAAAATTAATAATACAACAATCTCAGTTAGCGTGGGAGCAGTCTTTCTTTGGTGGTAAAGATCCAGAGAAAATAAAACAACTAACAGCCGATATAAAAGCAACACAAGAATCAATACAAGAAACTGGAAAAGAAGCTGTCGAAGCTGGTAAAAGTGTAGTTAATAATGTAGGCAAAGCAGTTACTGAAGTAGGTAGCGTTATTGGTGGTGCAGTAGAAGGTGTGCAAGAGATTAGCATTAAAGGTGCAGTAGAGCTTGCAAAAGCAAATACGGAACTTAAAAACTCGGCAGCTATTGCAGCAGCACAACAAGGTTTGCTTATTGAGAAATATGACCAACAAGCTGAGAAACTAAGACAGACCAGAGATGAGGAACGAAATAGTTTATCAGAACGTAAGAAAGCAAATGATGAGTTACTTAATGTTTTAGATGAGCAAGAAAAGGCTATGTTGTCACAAGCAAGTCTACAAGTCGCAGCAGCCCAAGCAGCAGTCGAAGCAAATGATAATACTGAAACACAAACTGCGTTAATAGAAGCACTTGCAAATAAGCAAGGAGTGTTAGCACAAGTCGAGGGATTAAGATCTGAGCAAAAAGCAAATGACCTTGCGTTAGATAGAGAACGTATGGAGATGGATAAGGTTTTAGCCCAATCCGAAGCAGACTTAGCTTACCAAAGACAAGTATTTGATGCACAGCAGATAGAAGATAAAGTCGAACAAGCTCAAAAGTTAAGAGATATTGAACTACAAAGACAAGAAGATGAGGAAGCAAGACTTCAGCAAATTGTAGATAATGCTAATGCCGAAACACAAGCCAAGATAGATGCACAAATAGCACTTGATACTTTTAAAGAAGAAAGCAGACAGAAGAATATAGAAGCAGATGTAGCAGTACTTGAAGCAACGGTAGCAGCAAATAAGGCAAAGAATGATAAAATCAAAAAAGATGATGATGATGCAGAAAAAGACAGAGAGGAACTTAGAAAACTTGCTTTAGGTGCAATAACAAGCATAGCAAAATCATTGGCTGCTGGAAACGAGAAAGATCAGAAAAAAGCGTTTCAGATTAACAAAGCAGTTAGTATAGGTCAAGCAATTCAGAATACTGCACAAGGTGTTACTAAGGCTTTTGGTCAAGGTGGTGTTGCTGGTTTTGCTACTGGTGCATTAGTCGCTGCTGCTGGTGCTGCACAAATTGCTACAATAGCAAAGACTAAATTTAAAGGTGGAGAACAAGGGGTTCAATCTCCTAACACCTCACAAGTCAATCAATCTCTTGGTGGTGGATTAGCTGGATTACAGCCAAGAGGATTTACAAGCCCACTTTTAGATACTGGAGCGCAGACTACGAAAGTTATAGTTACTGAAACAGATATACGCAACGTATCAAGAAACGTGGATGGAGTTTACAGCAGAGCAACCGTAGTACAATAGATTTCCTCTTTTTGCCACAATAGGTATATATAGGTAGATGGACTTACCTTTCATAGAATTCAAACTAACCGATGATGTAGATGGACTACAAGCAATCGCTTTGGTAGACAGCCCAGCAATAGGACTAAACTATCAAGCATTTGCTCCACATAAATTTGAGGTTATTAATGAAGATAAGCGTATTGTAATGGGAGCAGCAATGATTCCAGATCTACCAATCTACAGAAGAGACGAGAGAGGTGAGTATTACGCTATCTTCAAAAAAGAGACTATCAAAGCACTCGTACAAAAATTATTTAAAGAAAACAAACACAATAATTTCAACGAGCAACATAACGCTTTCAAGATACTTGATGGAGTTTATATATATCAATCCTTTATAACTGATGCCGAACTCGGAATCTCAGCCCCCTCTGGTTTTGAGAATGTAGCTGACGGAACTTGGTTTATCGCAGCAAAAGTGGAGAATGACGAAGCGTGGGCAAAAGTTAAAGAGGAAGGTATTTTAAAAGGTTTTAGCGTTGAGGGTGTATTTGATTTAGAACCGTATAAATTTAAAAAGATGAATAAATTAAACTTAGAAAGTGTTATAAGCACTTTAAAATCTGTGTTTTCAGATGCTGAGGTGGATGAAACTCCAACAGAGGAGAATTTTGAAGAAGCCACTTTGGTAGATGGAACTATTGTAAAATGGGAAGGTACACTTGCAGAAGGTACTGCTTTAGTTGTTGTAATGCCAGAAGGCGAAGTTGCAGCTCCAGACGGAATTCACGAATTATCTGATGGTACTATCATTGAAACTGCTGGTGGTCTTGTTGTAAATATACAAGCTATGGGCGAAGAAGTGGAAGAAGAAACATACGATAATGAGTTTACTTCCGAAATGTTAAATGAGATGATTGAAAAAGCTATGGCACAATATGCTGAAGCGTTTACTGCATCTTTAGATCTTATCAAGTCCGAGAACGAAACTTTGAGAACAGAATTAGCTGAGATTAAAAACAGCAAAGAAGAATTAAAAAATGAGTTTTCTGCTACACTCAACAAAGTAGGAGAGGAATTGGAAGAGATTGTTAAGGCTGAGCCATCAACATCTTCTAAGCCACAAGAATTTAAGGCACTTAGCAGAGCAGAAAGAGCTGCCAATATGGGTGCTATTATTAGAGCAAATAAATAAATAAAATAGAAAAATGAGTTTTGATGTATCAAGTTTAACGAATTACGTTAACGAACAATCGACAGACTTAATCTCAAGATTATATTTTGAGAAAACGTCAAGTGATTACTTCACACTTCAATCTGGAGTAAAAAAGACTGATGCTTTGCATCTATTAGCGGTTAGTGCATTTCCACAAGATGGTTCTTCTTGTGCTGTGTCTGCTTCTGGAGATGTTACTTTCAGCGACAGAAACTTAACAGTAGGACAAATTACTTACTTCTCTGGATTTTGTATGAAAGACCTTATCCCTAAGTACACGCAAATTATGCTTAGAGCTGGTAATGCTGAAACTGAAGATATGATGTTTGAATCTGAAGTTGCTGAATCTGTAATTAAGACTATTATGGAGCATAACGAGACTGCGGATTGGCAAGGGAACACGGGTTCGGCTAACGTTTATATTAATCGTTACAACGGTTTAATAAAAATTATTGACGATGCTGCTACTGCGGTAGATGGTAACGCTTCTGGTGCTACTGCAATTACTGCTGGTGCATCTGGAAACGTTGATGGATTGATTACTGATATCTGTAACGCTAGACCAGCTAAGGTTAAGTCTGCTGCAAATCAAGTATTATTCGTAGGTCAAGATACTTTTGACAAATACGTTGATACCTTAAACGCTAAAAACCTATACCACATCAACGCTACTGACTGGGCAAATTACGAGACTTCAATCGCTGGTAAAAATGTATCTTTAGTAGGTGTAGCTGGATTAGACGGAACAAATAGAATGTTCTTAGGCACACAAGATAACTTCTTCTTAGGATTCGATCTTCAGAACGATGAGGAAGAATTTGATATGTGGTACGATAAGAAAGACGATAAGGTATATTACCGAGTTAAATTTAAAAGAGGATTACAAGTAGCATACCCAGATGAGATAGTCGAATTTACATTAGCCTAACCCTTAAAATAAAAAAGAGATATGGCGTGTGATTTAACAACTGGTTTTAGCGTAGGATGTAATGATTCTATTGGGGGTGTAGCGGAATTCTGGATAGCAAATATGCCAGCAGATTTTGCAACAACTTCTGATGTTTCAGAAGAGGTTACTGCACTTAGTGGTACTGGCTTAGGGTATTATAAGTACGAATGTACTTCTGCTCAAGGTGCTGCTTCAGTAATGAACGACAACCCAACGGTAAACGATGCTAACGGAACAAGCTTTTTTGACCAAACTGCGACTTACATTCTCAATAAAATGGAGACTGCAAAACGCAACGAGGTTAAGATGATAGCAAGAGCCAAAATGAGTATTATTATCAAGGATAATAACGGCACTTATTGGCTAATGGGCGAAACTAACGGAGTAAGATTGGTTAGTGGAGACAACGGAACTGGTACAGCTTTAGGAGACAGAAACGGTTACAGCCTTTCTTTCCAAGCACAAGAGCCAGAACCAATGAAAAAGGTTACTGCGAGTATTCCAGAAGCCTAAGAGATCTAACTCGAAATAGAAATACAAGCCCACTTCTTAATAGGGGTGGGCTTTTTTAAAATATTAAAATGGACATAATTAATAAGGATACCACAAATTATATTTATTGCAACATCTCCAACGAAGTTGAAAACACTTACTACACTATGACCATTGAAACAGCCGAGTACGAAGTAAACGTAACTTTGGCAGCTCCAGAAGGAGTAAATGATAGGTACGTAGCATTTGAATTAATAGAAGGTACACAAGACCTCGCAAACGCTACAATAGAATTACCTAACAACGGAGATTATCCGTACAAAATAACAAATGCCACTACATTAGGGGGAACAGAAGGGATTGAGATACACAGAGGTATATTAAGGTTAAAACAACCAAAAGAAATTGTATATTCGTACACAGACGAACAAAACACACATATTTATGAATAAGTTTCCAGTAGTAACGGAATTTGCTTCAGCAGAAGTACCATTATTTTTAGAAAAAAAGAATAAGAATCTTGTATATTTTGGTATTGATAATTTATACCCATTTGAACTTATAGATCTATACAACGATAGTAGCACACATAACGCTATTATTAATGGCAAAGTAGGCTATACGATAGGTAATGGTTTATTTGGAGAAGATATAGAAACCAAAAAATGGCTAAGTCAAGCCAATATAGACCAAGATTGGACTTCTTTAATGAAAAGTTTGTCGCTTGATTATGAACTATTTAATGGCTACGCTATTGAAGTAATAAAAACCAAAGTAGGTAATCAATACCACCACATAGACTTTGCAAACATACGTTTAGGATTAGATGGTACAATACAATACGCAGACGATTGGATAACTGATAAAGGTACAAGAAACTATAAACCAAATATTCAGTATTTAGAAAGATACAATCCAAGAAATCCAGAACAAAAAAGAGGTGTTATTTACCACGTTGATTATAGACCAAATTTAAAATACTATCCTTTACCAGTTTATGTAGGATCTTTAGCTGAGATTAAAACAGATGTACAAATAGGCGATTACTGGCTTAATGAGGTAGAGAATGGCTTTGTAGGTGGAACTTTAATACAGCACAACAATGGAGTGCCAGAAACTAAAGAAGAAGCAG
>Ga0228672_1001223_pt1 | contig 10486 bp, 7 predicted proteins | sample 90DmetaG_FD_182788 | JGI IMG/M metagenome (GOLD analysis project Ga0228672, IMG submission 182788) | Seawater microbial communities from Monterey Bay, California, United States - 90D | ecosystem: Environmental > Aquatic > Marine > Coastal | place: USA: California | collected 2016-11-08 | reverse complement strand
ACAGTACTATCTATTGTTCCTAAATTAGAGGTAGAGGACGTTCTACTATCTTCATAAATAGACTTGCCCTCTGCTCCAATTACTTGTGATTTAAAATTATTATTATTAATTAGATTTATAATATAATCACATTCTTCTTTTTTTAAAAAATTTTTAATTTCATTCATTTAATTTAATTTAACAACTTGAACCCAATGTTATTGTCCCACTATTAGGGCTCATTGAAACCGTTCCTTCTTGTGCGCATGTTGTCTGGGCTGAATCTCCATTAGGAACTGTTGCGGATCCAGACCCTCCATTACAGGTAGTCCATGTAAATGTAACTGTTTCCCCTCCGTCTGCTGCTATATCATATATATAACAATTTACTGCTGGTGGGGTTGGTGGAGGAGTTGGAGGTGTAGGTGGCGGAGTTGGCGGGGTTGGAGGCGGAGTCGGTGGCGTTGGAGGCGGAGTCGGTGGTGTTGGAGGTGGGGTTGGAGCTGCACAAGTCGTATCTACGGATAAATTAGTACAAGTTATTTGAGTTCCTGTATTATCCCAAGCAGGATCAGCATCAGAGAATGTATATGTTATTGTTACAACACCTGAATCTGGCGTTGCAGAGGTTGGTGAATAACTATGTATTGTAGTTGATCCGTAATTTGCGGTTACAGATATGGCTCCTGTACCACAATCAAATGAAGCAATTGCCCAGGTTACACTATTACAATCATAAGAACCAACGGGGGTTGGAGTTGGTGGGGTTGGTGCTGGAGGGGTTGGTGGCGGAGGAGTTGGTGGCGGTGGTGGATTAATACCCGTCGCAGTTGTTGTGCAGTCTATAATACTTCCTGCATTGAGATATCCGTCTGGAGCTAATATACCTACTGTATAAGTATTGCTACCAGATTGATATGTAGTTGGACTTATTGAATCAACAGTTCCTTTTGTCAATGTAGCGCTTACGGTATCTCCGGTAGTTCCATCAGCAATACTTAAACCAGTATAAGAACATTCAAATGTAGCCTCAACAGATAATTCAAAAGCGCAGTCAGTAACATTTATTAATGCTGGCTTTTCTGTAAAAGTTGACACATATTGTTTACTATATATATCGTATGTACCTACTATTTTATCTGCTTTTATACTCATTGTAATTAGTTACTTAATTAGTAAAACTGGTTATGTTGCCTAAACCTTGTATAGAAAACTCTTTAGTGTCAAGATTATTATCGGTGTTTGCAATACCTTTTATGTTGTTAAACCACTTCCCTTCTTTGTTTATAAAGGTAGTTACTTTTCCAGACTGTTGGTCTGTTTCAATAGACTCTGCTATCCATCCAGAAGTTCCTTCGTAATTTATTGTTTTAAAACTTTTTACAGTTGATGGGTCTTGGTTATAATTGAAATTTACAGTAGAATTATTTTGAGTGCCGTAAAAATTATTATAAGAACTTGTGTTACTGTAATGTTTATATAATTCACCGTTTTTCATTGTATAATAACACCCGTTAATATATGTACCTGATTCAGGAACAAAACTTAATCTAGATGTCCATCCGTCAATACCTTCTTTGAAAGAAATAGATTCTTCTTCAGTAAGCTCATTAAATTTATCTCTAAAAAAATCTGCCATACCATAATTAGAAATAACTGTTAAACCATCAGCTGATAACCTTAATACTGCATTTCTAGCTTTGTCTGTAAAATATACTCGGTATCCATATTCAGCAAAAGATTCGGGATTTGTAGATATACCGTATTCTCCGCTAAATGTCATTGCTTGACCCAAGACGTTGGTTGTAGCAGTTAAATTTATATTTCCATCAGCATTAAAAAGGGCATCTTTATTGGATAATATTTTTAATATTTTATCTTCGCATAAAGCAATTAAATCCGTATTCCTAGAATGTAATTTTTGTATGCTACCATATTCAGGGTTAAGATCTTTTGTGATAGCCTCTCCCGTATTAAACTGGTTTATATCATTAACACCATTTCTGGAATTGAATAAGCCACTAGAAAATATAAGACCGTACTTATTATGTTTTTGTTTATAACCATTTTCAACAGTAGTAGAAACTCTTACTTGGTTATCTATAGTTGCTTCGTTAAAGTCATCTCTTATTCTATCTGATTCAACACCATTTCCAAAATCAAAACAATTAAACCATTTTAATGTTTTAGTTTGGTTATATTCATGGATGTCATAAGAGTCTTCTGTTTCGTAATATACGTCAAGAAGATTATCAGAAGGAATTGTTTCAAAAACAGCATTGCTCCATGTTCCTGTATACGCAGCAGTTAAGTTTGTTGCCGTTGCTATTCCACTTGTGTCTTTTTTAATCTTTATAAAAAAGTAACCATTTAAAGTTTCAGAAGAAGTGATGTTATCTGGTTTACTATTTGAAATATCCTGTACTTTATATTTTAATGAAGGGTCTGATAAAGGAGCCGTTGTATCTGCTTTTTTCTTTAAAATTATATAGTCTTCTTCTTGTATTTTATTTATTTCATAGCTAGGTATAGCTACCCATAAAAAATTAGCATTTTCATCATCATCAAAAGCTTTGTACACAATAACATTGTAGTATTCTTTAGATTGTTCTTTAATGTAATATTTAAATTTTCTTATTCTATTATTAAAAAAAACTTCTGATGGTAAATTACTTAATGATACTTTGAATTCATTTCCGCTGGGTCTAGATGGAGTGGCGGTAAGAAATCTAACTTGATCGTAATCAATTTTTATTTCACCTGAATCATTAGAAACAATAGGTGTTTGTCTGCCATATTCATCTTCAAAAATAACACCAAATTGATACGTTCTACCTGTTTTTATAGATTTTGAAAGATGATTAGTTCTGCGCTCAGTAGAAATATTAAATGTTGGATTATATTGTATATAATTACCATTGCGATCATTAGTTATATCTAATCCATCTTTATAGTTTCCAAATATAACTCTATTAGCACTTATTTCTTGCCCTTTTGCTCTATAAGGTACATTATCGTACTGCCTAAATAACTGATTGTTAGGTAAAACAGAGTATATACTTTCACTGTTTATTTTAATTTTACCAATTCCAGTAGCATAATTTTCAAACTCTTCTTTTCTTAATGTTTTATAAACATATAAATTAGTATTATTTGATTCTTTGTATACTATGTCTATAGAATATAAATCCGCAGGCTTTGTATCAATACCTATAAGCTCTATAGCACGAATAGTGTTTTCCATAGAAGTATTATAGCCTTGCTCGGAATCATATACAAAAGCACCAAATGGTTCAAAAATAGGTGGAGTGAATGGGGAAATAACTGATACTTGGTTATTTTTAAAACGCCATCTGTAAGCAAATCTTACAAACTTATCGTTGAATAATATATCACCCTTTTTTATTGTACCAGTAAAAGATATAGGAGGGTAACCATCTGATAAAATGTATTCAGCCGTAACAGTCAGACCACTTATAGAAACAAATTTAAATTTTTTTGCTCCTGTATCAAATCCTGCTGCAACAAAAAACTCTTCCCCGGCTTTAAGATTAGGGTCAACAGAAACGGTCATTGTAGTTGAGTCCCCAGGATTTAAACCTGTTACATTTATAGACGCAGTAATATCTACTCCCGACGATTGTACTGCAAAACCGTAAGTACTTATTGAAACAAAAGGAGCTGAAGCTGGTTTCTTTCGTATAAGAGTTATGTCTGATTCTACTATAGGTCTGTCTGCCGCAATAAAATCATCATATATATTTGTTGTAGTAGTAAAATTAATTGATTTAGATTTAAATAACTCAATATCAATGTTTTTTGGTTCAGAATTATTATCTGTCCATAATAAATAACCTTCTACAACGTTTATAGCTGTTATTTGCGTGTTTGAAAAATTTGTTATAAGTTTGGTAGTATCAACTAAAACAGGAGAAACTACTCCGGTAACAACGTCATATTCCGCTATGGCATCAATTGTTGTCCCGTAGATAAACCAATATAATTTATCATTTTGTGTATCAGAAATACTTCCAATACAAGTTGCACCTGGTATATTGATATTACTTATTTTAGCATTACCCAATATATTATGTATGCTTCCAGCATCTCCATTTTCGGCAACACCCACCTGAATATTTAAAGCATCTTTGTACTCGCCTGCTGGCAATACTCGCTCATCCGCGTCTTTATTCATTTTCCCCTTAAGGAAGTTTGCTTTAATTTCCGGCATGTACTTAGTGTTTTATTTGCTTACTCTTACCACGCATAACTTGCGTCATCTCTAAAGATTTAATATTAGAAAGTCTTAGCTTAGCATTTCTCATAGCAGCTCTTCTTTCTCTTTTAAATCTATTCACTATATATTCGGGCATATTTGCTTTTGATGCAATTACAGCATGAGACACATACTTATATATTGCTTCTTCAGCTAGTTTATGGATTTTCATTTCAGAATCTGTACCCAAACCATCTGAAATATATTTTATAGTAATTATTTTACCAGATAAATTGCTACTAAAACCAAATTGTCCGTTTAATTCATCTATAACAAAAACCCCGTTAACTTGAGTTGTTTCTGGATTACTTCCGTATCTTCTACCTAAACCAAATATATTATCATTATTGTCTACGCCATTATCTAAACCTAAACTATCATTAGTTTCTAAACCTTTAAAGTTTTCAGTTGTTAACGATGTACCTGTTAATACACTTTCGTCATTATCAAATAAGTAATTAGCTTGATCATCCTGTAGTATGGCTTCAGAAGGTCTTGAAGTACTTGTGCTGGGATATAATATTCTTTCTAATCCATTTGCATCTGTCCAAGATAACTGCACATAATTAACATAATCTTGTGCAAAAGGAATAGTTAATGAGGCTCCCACTTCTACCTCTTGTATTTTTTCAACTCTTGATATATCGTAACTAAATTCTTGAATAGCTCTTTTAGTATGAAATATAACATCTAATTTTCTAGCAGTTCCAATAATTTTATCATCTCCTACGTAAGAGACCATAAAGTTGTTTACTATGTCTTCTAAGGATATATATCTGTAACTACCATGTCTTTGATCTTTTAACTTTACCTCGATTACAGAGTTATTGTTTGGAGGTGTTGATGGTGCAAAATCAATAATACCTGTTGTATTATCATAGTTATAGTTATCGTCATCTATTTCTTGAGAATCGATAAATACAATAAACTTTGACTTTGCTGTTGGTAGTGGATTAAAAGTTAAAGTAAACGTAGATAAACTTCCAGTCCCTGTAAACTTTTCAGTTACGGTATAATATTGTTTTGCTGTTTGCGTTATTAATCCCATTTACTATGACTTTTCTTGAGTTATTTTTTTATTTTCTTTTCCATCAGCAACCTGTACGATAGCACTGTCTTTAATGTTTAATCCCGCATAAGAAAGTATTTTTAATAATAAAGTTGTTTCTTCTGACTCATGCAATTCAAAATTAACTGACGTACTAGCATTATATAATGCATTTCCTCCTACGGTTGTATAACCCCAGTTAGGTGGTATAGGCTTTCTTATATATGTACATGATACATTAGAAGTAATACTTGTTGGGTGAATTTTTAAAGACCAATCGCTTGCTGCGTTTGCTGTATTTTGAATATATACAGGTGAAGTAATTGTAGGCTGTGTTAATTTAGATAACTGATATTCAAGTAGTTGCTTTTTATCTACTTTTTCTACTTCAACGTTATCGTAAATAACTGTACCTAATTTATGTAAATTTGTAGGAAAATTAAAATGGTCTGTTGAATAAGTTAAATTTCCTTCTGTTTTAAATTTACTTAATTTTTCATCAACTATTTTGTATAGGTTAGCGTATTCAGTATTATTGTCTTTTAATCTCATGTATTGACTAAGATCAAAAATATACTGCTCAAATATTTCTAGTTGAGATTGATTTGAAAATAAATTAAATTCTTGTGGCGTAATATACCCTCTATTTTCTTTATTAACAATCGATAATACTTTTTGGTAAACTGTATCTACGCTAATCATATTTGTTTTTATTATTTATAGTAATTAAGCCACCCCTGAAGATGGCCTAACCACTACAAGGAGTAACTATTTAAGTTTCTTTTCTACTGACTTATATACTTCTACACCTTCATCTGTTTTAAAGAATGCTGCTAAAGCAGAATAAGGATTTTCTTCAAATGGTACAGTAATTAATTTTTTACCAGTACTAGCCCATTTAAAAGTACGTTGGTCATTTGATAAAGAGATAATATTTGCTTCAACAGCTCTAATACCTTTATTTCTAATATTGATATTTTCGTCATTAGCCAACTCTAGGAACAACACAGGCTCGTTCTTAGCAAATAGTAATAAATCTCTTTTAAGCTCCTTAGAAGTCATCTTAGACACGCTAGAGCCAATCTCAGTACGTAAAATAGCTTCAGCATTGTCAATATCTAAAGAAGCGGCAGTATTTAATGCTTCAATTTCAAGTTCTAAAATATCAAGATCATCTTCTGCTACCGATAGCGGATCAAATTCTTGGTATATTTTATTTCTATCAGGATGGTATAATGATAATAATTTTTGTAATGATTGCTTTTCTTTAGGTACTGTTATTGTTCCATCCTCAAAAACAATATGTCCTAATCTAGCATTACCCGCAAATTCATCAACAAACGGTGTTTTTTGGTTAATAGCATACTTAAGTTCTCTTTCTTCTGCTTTTTGTTCATCAAAAAAGAATATGCCTTTACTTTTAATAGTATATGTTAATGGTGATTTCCCACCCTTTAAAAAATACGTTCTGTCTTTTAACTCCCATTTAGAAGTTTCTGTTTTAGCTTTTGCCATAATATAATAAGATTAAATAATTAAAAAAAAATAAGAGTTACCCCCGGAGTTAACCAGGGGCAATCTTAAATATGAACTATTAGTTCAACAACATAAAGTTGTTCGCACCTTGCACTACTAAACATCTTTCAGATAGATAGTGTACTTCCATTGCATCTAAATCAGATGTGAAAGCTCCACCTACTGAACCAGTTGTCCAAGACTTCATTTTTCGATCATCAGCTTCAGAAGCTCTGTATCGTACGTGTAAGAATGGACGCTTGATGTTTTTACCTAGCGTTTGGTCATAAATTGTAGAAGTACCTGCAGGAACTAATACTCCACGGATGTCAGTAATCAATCCACGAGTAGAAGCATCATTTAGATATTTCCAGTCTGTTTTATAGAAATCGTAAGATCCTCTACGGAATCCGCTAAATCCTAGGTTAAGTGCCATATCTTCGCTGTTTGAGAAAACACCGTAAGAAGTACCACCTGATCCGTAAGAATTTTGAGCAGCTAGCATATCATCAATATTTAATGATACAGCACGATTTAAGAAAAGCATGTTTTCTTCAATAGCACCTTGCTTGTCAAGTTTCTTTAAGATTTCATCAAAATCAGCTAAGTCTTCAGTTGCGTCGTTACCATCAACTCCAGCAGTCACATGACCTCTGTCTTCGATAGCAGCAAACAAACCTTCAGTACCTTTAACACCTGATAGTGCAGCTCCAGATCCAGCGATAGCGTTCTCACCTTCAACAACTCCCATTTCTAGGTAGTCCTCAAAACGAGTACGTGTATCTCCTTCAGCTTTTAGATACCATAGGTAACCAGACTGTCCTGCTTCTCCAGTAATTTCAACCCATCCAATTTGAGATGCATCAGATCCTGATACTTCATATTTATCTTTAAAGATAATTGGTTGGTTTGTAAAAGATTGGAATTCAGGAGTAACAGCTTCATTCATTCCAGCAGTTCCTTTAGAAAACTCAGATCCATAAACGAAAAGTGTTACACTTCCGTCTGAAAAATCTGAATCAGTACTAAATAACTCTTTGTCATATCTTTTAGCTGTAATCTCGTCAGTTGCAACTGCAGACACATAAGCTTTTACAGTAGTAGTTCCGTCAGAAACAACAATTGTTTGGCCTACACGTACTGCATGCCCAGTTACTGCGATAGCACCTGAAGCAGCTGTAAGAGTACCAGTATAAGATAAATGTAGTCTTCCTTGCTCAGACCATACGACCTGATCAGAAGTCATTGGCATTTCAGCACCTACCATACGTAAGAAAGAAGAAACTGAACGATCACCATATCGCTCTACTTCTGCTTCATACAATTCGGGTAGATATTGCTGAGACCAATCGTTCGCACCACCTGTAAAAGAAAGGTAGTTTGAAGATAATGTTTGTTTTGAAGGTGCAGGTACCGCATTTAGGTTTGCGCCTCCAGTTGGAGTAATAATTGCCATTGTAATTATTTGTTTTTAAAGTTTATTTTCTAAGTTTAATTTTTAGCTTAGAACTGTCTTCTCCTGATATTGCTCTTACTTTAATACCACCTGCTTCAATAACTTCACTTTTCCTAGGGTCCATGTTTATATTCTTAGACTCTGATTGTAGTTGTGTTATTGCATCAGCTTTACCTTGTTGGTAAAAATGGTTTGCTAAAGCATCAGCATTCTGTGCAGCAAATAAAGCCTTGTGATAACCTTTAGCGTCAGAAAGCATGTTATTATTATCTAAAAACTTACTTACTACATTAGTTAAATCACTTTGAACTTCTTTTACTTTTTGAACATCATTTACTTTGTATCTAAACTTTGAGTCTCCTACTTTAAAATCAAAACCTTTGAATTCTTCGTTAAAGACACTATTAGTTACATTTTTAAAATGCTCATGCTGTTTTTGTTGCACAGCCTCAGTTTCAGATTGCTCCTTACTGTATCGATTGAAAAAGTCAATAGCTTTTTGCTGATCAGGATTTAACTTAGAACTCAACTTGACCTCTTCGTAATACTTACCCTTTAAATCTTCTAAAAAGTTTTTTGCTTTTGCAATTTCTTCTTTATAAGCTAACTTTTTTCTTTTAATATCTCTTTCTTCATCAATTTCTTCATCAAAAGAAAATGAATCATCAATTAAAAAATCAATTTCACTTTTATCTAAGTGAGATTTAGTTTGCTTGTAGTATTCGTATAATAAAGCTGAATCATCAACATTACTATAATCAGCATTTAACCTTACGTAATCTTCAAGACTACCACCGGTTTCCTGCATAAATTCAACTACCTTTTGTATATTTTCTGGTAGTTCAATATTGTTTTCTTTAGCTTCCTGAATAATCTCTTGTTTTTCAGGCTCGGCTAATTTTTGCTCAGGCTCTTCAGTATCTTCAGTATCTTCTATTCTTTCTAATACTACCTCAGCTTCTTCTTTGTTTTCTTCTTCCACTCCTTGCACTTCCACTTGGGTGTCTTGCCCGCTTTCTTCGCTTTGCTCGCTGCTGCGTAACACGCTTTCATCTGTGCTTTGTTCTTGAATGGCATCTTCTTCTGTTTTAGGTTTTTCTCTTAAATCTACCTTATAAGTATCATCTTCTTTTTTAGAAGGTTTACTTAGGTCTACTTTATAAGTTTCTTCACTTTCTTTAGTATTAACTCCAGAAGATTCTAAAACTTTTTCTTCTTTTTGCGCACTAGACAATTCTTCGTCTTGTACGACTTTGGCTGTTTGCTCTGACATGATATAATATTATAAAATTAATAGCAGCTTTTTATCTAGGCTCAAACTGCTCTAAGCCAAATCCCCCAAGAGTATCAAATCCTGAAGATTCAAAATCTTTTGGTGGTTTATTATTTTTTCTTTGGTCAATCAATTCTGACTGTTGAGACGCTTGGATTTTTGTTCTTTTATCCTTGCGGTCTTCCTTGAATGTTTCTTTATCTTTAATTACTTGTAAATCTAGTTCTTTAAGCTGCTTACTTAGCTCAAACTCATACGTCATAAGCTCTTTCTTAAAAGCAACTTCTTGTTCCATTTTTTGCATTTCAAGAGTATGCTCTGTTGTTTTTAACTGAGCTTTTGTTTGAGTTATAACTTGTTCTTTTTGTGCGTCTGCCGCTGCTGCAGCTTGAGCTGCTTTTGCATTAGATTCTGATTGTAGATTTATATTTTCTACTTGGCGTTGTCTATCATCCGCAGCTTTCTTACGTCTTCTTAATTTTAAGAATTCGTTTGCTAACTTTAAGTTTTTAATATTTCTAATATCAATAGCGTCTTCTAAAAATATCTGATCTTTAGATAAAGCCATTTGTATATTATTTTCTAAAAGTTGTTTTTCTTCTTCGTCTGGCGCTAAGTCTAAAAATATACCAAAATCATGCAAATGCAAATCCTCCAGATCTTTTAGTATACCAACATTATATTTGCCAATACTTTGTATAAAATTATTTCTAGTATTAGAATACTCAAGAACATCAGATATTCTTAAAGAAACTGCTTCTGCTGTTTTTAAAGTTAAATATAATCCAGCTTGCAGTATATGTCTAGTAGCGGTATTTGAATTTGCTGCTGCTATTTTTTGTAAACCTACTAAAGCGTTTTTATCTGGAGTACTACCATCTCTTGCTTCGTTTAGACCCGTTACATCACGAATCATCTGCAAATAATAGTTATAAGAAT
>Ga0228672_1001214_pt1 | contig 10557 bp, 7 predicted proteins | sample 90DmetaG_FD_182788 | JGI IMG/M metagenome (GOLD analysis project Ga0228672, IMG submission 182788) | Seawater microbial communities from Monterey Bay, California, United States - 90D | ecosystem: Environmental > Aquatic > Marine > Coastal | place: USA: California | collected 2016-11-08 | reverse complement strand
AATGAATTTTAAATTTATAATCTCAATTAGTAAGCATTATACTTATAAATCTATAGTATATTTTTACTATTATAGCGTCTAAAAAAGTTGTGCACTAAAAAGTTTTTACACCATTTATAAGGTATGAACCTATTAGCTTCCTTAGCTGACCTAATTTAGACCTTAAGCTTACAAAACTTATGTTCTACTTAAACTAATCAACATTTCCCTCCAAGATCCCTCTAAAAAGTGCTTTCAAAACACCTCTTTATGAAACCTTAAATCAATAAATCTTGAAATTCATATATTAACCAAAACACAAAATATATAAAAAAATACATCACCCCTAAAATCATCCCCAACTCTCTAAAAGGAGGCTCTACTACACAAGCCCCAATTCATGTTAACAGCATTCAATTTACCACAAACACTCAAAATATAATTTTCATAAAAAAATAAAATCCAGTTCTTCGAAAACGATGACCCAATACTAAAGGAATAATATACAACACTATTACTGATATTACTAAAGCCACTACTCCTCCTATCTTTCTGGGGACAGCCCGAAGAATCGCATAAGCAAATAAAAAATATCACTCAGGTTGAATATGAATAGGAGTCACTAACGGATTAGAAGGAATAAAATTTTCCACGTCTATAAAAACATACGGTATTCTCAATCTCACCCATATATATAACCCAACAATTACTATCAACCCAAATACATCCCTTAACAAGTAATAAGGGTGAAACACCACCTTATCCTCATCCCCTCTCAATCCTAAAGGATTACTTGACCCTGTCTCATGCAAAAACAATAAATGCATCACCACCAAAAATAAAATCACAAAAGGAAAAACAAAATGAAACGCAAAAAATCGAGTAAGAGTGGGATTCCCAACCGCAAACCCTCCTCATACTCACTCCACTATTATTCCCCCTACATAAGGAATAGCAGACAATAAATTAGTAATTACCGTAGCAGCCCAAAAAGATATTTGACCTCAAGGAAGAACATATCCTAAAAACGCCACAGCTATAGATAATAATAAAATAGTAACCCCTCTCATCCAAGTCTTCTTAAATCGATAACTTCCATAATATAACCCTCGTCCAATATGAATATACATTAATATAAAAAACATTCTTGCCCCATTAGCATGTATCACCCGTAACAATCATCCACCATTAACATCTCGTACCAAATGAATCACTCTTAAAAACGATAACTCCACTCTCCCAGAAAAATGAAAAGCTAAAAACAACCCAGTTAAAATCTGTACAAACAAAAAAATCCCTAACAAAGAACCAAAATTCCATATATATCTCAATCTAGAAGGACAAGGTAAATTTACAAACATCCCTCTTACAACCCTCAATAATCTATCCCTTTTTCATAATGACACCACCACATTCCATTATTTAACCTATCAAGTTAACCCTTTTTCTCAGGCACTAAACCACCTTTTTCAAAAAGGAAAATCCTTCATCTTCCTCCTAAAATCCATAATCATTATTAGAATTTTGAGAACTTGTTGATGGCGAAAAAATATCCTTCTTATACTTCTAAGTTTAGAACTTCTAATTATTTCCCTTTTTACTCTTCTATCTCTTCTTAACCAAACCTCATCTGCAATTTCTTTCCTAATTATTCTAACCTTCATAGCCTCCGGCTCCTCAATCGGGCTATCCCTATTAGTCTCCATCTCTCGATCCCACAAATCTCCATTCTCTCACCCTATTAATACTTTAACATTTGATAAAAATTATTGCCCCCCTTATTATTCTTCCTATATTTTTCAACTCTTACACCCTTCTACTTTCCTCCCTTTCTCTTATTTTAATCTTCTCCACCATAAAATCCCTAACCCCATTCCCCTCTATTTTCAATCCTTTATTCTTTCAAGACAACTTAACTAACACTCTCCTCATCCTCTCTATCCTTTCATGTATTTTAATCATCCTATCCTCCTATTCCTATTCCTCAATTCTATTAATCTCATTGATCCTGCTCTCCCTAACCTTAATCTTCCAATCCTTAAACATAATTATATTTTACATTTTCTTCGAAATTGTTCTAATCCCTACATTCATTCTCATCACTAAACTAGGTAAACAACCCGAACGAATTCAAGCAGGAATCTACTTATTAATCTACACTATTTTCGGATCCCTCCCCCTTCTTATCAGAATCCTCTCCCTTAGTCCTTTATCCAATTTCATTTCATCATTCTCCCTCCTTCATCCCTTCAATCCCCCATTTATTATAATCCTTGCTTTCCTTATCAAATTCCCTATATTCATTTTTCATTTATGACTACCAAAAGCCCATGTTGAAGCCCCAATAGAAGGTTCTATAATCCTAGCTGCAGTCCTCCTAAAAATCGGAGGTTACGGTATTATTCGATTCCTTCCTTTTATTTTCCAAAAAACTAACCCAATAAGCCCTTGGCTAATTAGAATTAGACTAACAGGGGCAACCATCACAGGCCTAAACTGCACTCGACAAAAAGACATTAAGGCCCTTATTGCTTACTCTTCTGTTGCCCATATAGGCCTAGTAATCGCAAGAATATTCTCTCTTAAAAACATTAGACTCTCTGCCACAATTATTATAATATTAGGTCATGGACTATCCTCTTCAGCCCTTTTCCTCCTTATCACAATAATTTATATAAATCATCACACCCGAAACATCTTATCATTTAAAGGAATAATCAACTCCTCCCCTAACATAATATTTTGATGATTCTTATTTATCTCAGTAAACATCTCCGCCCCTCCTACAATTAATTTTTTTAGAGAAATTATAATTATAAGAACGCTAATCCCTTGAAGTTCCCTTTCTATACTATTAATTTTCTCCACCTCAATCTCCTCTGCCCTCTTCTCTATCATCATCTTCTCCAACATTTCTCACAACCTTCCTAACCTCTCTCTCTCTCACCCTTATCCCCACAAAATCTTTTTATCCTTACTTCTTCACCTAACTCCCCTAATCTTTATATCCCTTCACCTATCTTGAATACAATTCTTTCTAAATAGTTTATTTAAAACGATGACTTGTGGAGCCATTATTCTCTTTATTTCCTATATATATTCCTCCCTCCTCATCTTAAGATTAGTCCCCTTAATCTCATCCTTCTTCCTTTATTACCACTCAATTTTCATCTCTATTGAAATCCCTTTATTCTCCATCTTTCATTTCAATATCCCCATTAGAATCCTTTTAGACTGAATATCCTTACTATTTTTATTCTCCGTTCTATTTATCTCAAGAATAATTCTTAAATTCAGAATATTTTATATCCCTACAAAAGACCATAAACAATTTTCCCTTCTTCTCCTCATATTTGTCCTCTCAATAAATCTTTTAATTATTAGAGACAACCTAATTTTCATCATATTAGGATGAGATGGCTTAGGACTTTCATCTTATATTCTAGTAATTTTTTACCAAGACCCAAAATCATCAAGATCAGGATGAATTACCATCTTCTCCAATCGAATTGGAGATATTCTTATTCTTATATCTATTGCCCTCTTAATCTCCACATCCAACTGAAACTTCTCTTTTAACATTAATTTCTCTCTTCTTCCATTTACACTTTTATCAATCGCAGCCTTTACTAAAAGAGCCCAATTCCCATTCTCCGCTTGACTCCCTATAGCTATAGCCGCTCCTACACCTATTTCAGCTTTAGTTCACTCTTCAACATTAGTAACAGCCGGAGTTTTCCTTATAATTCGTCTCACTAACATCCCTAACTCCTTTATTATAACAATCATTTTAATCTCCTCTTCTTTAACCTCTCTATTCGCAAGAATATCCGCAAACTGAGAACAAGACATAAAAAAAATCATTGCCTTATCCACCCTCAGACAAATCGCTCTAATAATATTCGCCATCTCTATTAATGCTTTCAACATAGCATTTTTCCATTTAATTACTCATGCATTCTTCAAATCAACAATATTTTTATGCGCAGGAATTCTAATCCACAATTCATCTTACCAAGACATACGCCATATCAACCCATTTAATTCTTCATCCCCTATCCCCTTCTCAGCCTTAAGAATCACCTCCCTTGCCTTAATAGGAATCCCATTCATATCTGGATTCTTCTCAAAAGATGCTATCATCGATCATCTTTTATTTAACAAAACAATCCTTTGATTATCAATTATAATAATCTTCTCAATTAGTTTAACAAGATCATATTCCTTACGAATAATCTCCCTATCTATTAAATCCCATTTAATATGCTCACCTTCATCTTCATCACACCCCTCTTCCAACTCATCTATCCCTATTTCCATCTTGATACCTTTATCAATCTTTCTAGGAGCCTCCATATCCTGGGTTCAATCGCCCTTACAAATCTTTATCATTCCCCTCCCACTAAAAATTTTAATCTTAATCTCTCTAGCAACCGGAATCACAATCGGATCATCTAAATCATTTAACCTTCCATCATATATCAAATTAGGTCAACCCTCAATCTCCCTTTGATTTTCTCATTTCTTCTCCTCATCCATCTGAACTAACTTCAATACACCAACATCAATCATAATAAACAACGATAAATCTTGACAAGAAGAAATAGGACCCCAAAAATCCATCTCCCTTTTATCCAACTCATCTTCCATCCCCGACCTAATCTCAATCCCATCTCTTTTCCTTCTCTTAATTTCATTATCTATCCCCATCCTTCTTATTATATATCTTAATAGCTTACAATAGAGCAATTTACTGAAGATAAATAGGATCTACTTCTTCATCATGAAATAATGACGTGAACCACCTTACTTTCCTTCTCTTAAGTCGAAATTAAGACGCTACCTTAGCTTCCCTTAAAGCAGCTCTCACTACAAAGAAGTTAGCAGCTTCTTATTTAACTAATCGAATTATGTATTTACATAATAGTTAATTGCAAATTAACCTTAAAATCCACCTCTCGCCAATCGCCTCCTTATTTCCTTCCTCCTTTAAAGGAGGAAGGAAAAGAGGGGTACGGAGGCGCTCTCTTCTGTTCATTAACAATGAAACCGCTACAAGCTCTATCTATTTGGCAGATTAGTGCACTAAGTTTAAGCCTTAGATATTCTCTTCAACCAGTCCAATGAACCATAATAATATTCATACAATAACCCTAAAATCAATACTCTTACAAAAACTCTAAATATTCACATTCTCGGCTGTTCTCCTTTCAAAAATGGAATCGCCATTATTAACGAAATTTCTACGTCAAAAATCAAAAACAAAATTGAAATTAAAAAAAATCGATAAGAAAACATCCGCCGTGCTCCTCCAATCGGGTTAAACCCACACTCATAAGGAGAAATCATCTCAAAACCTTTCTCCCCTTTATATGAAATTAATAAAAAAAGTCCATATACCATCACTAACAAAAATACTCCTGCCACCATTAAATTTGTAAAAACTTTCCTCCCTTTCAATTGGAAATCGAATGTACATAATACTCTTTACTTAAGTCCCTCATCAATATACTACAGAAAACAAAAACAATCACACTACATCCACAAAATGCCAATATCATGCAGCCGCCTCAAACCCAAAATGGTGTCTTCTAGAAAAATGATTCTTTTTAATCCGCCATCATATAATAAATAAAAATATAGTTCCTACAATAACATGAAATCCATGAAACCCTGTAGCTATAAAAAATGTAGACCCATAAACAGAATCAGAAATTCTAAAAGAGGCTATATAATATTCAAATCCTTGTAACCCTAGAAAATACAATCCTAACATTCAAGTAATTATTATTCTCTTCGAGGCAATATCCCATTTTTCACTTAAAATCGACTGATGAACTCATGTAACTCTAACCCCCGAAGACAACAAAATAATAGTATTTAATAAAGGGACCTGAAATGGATTAAAAGGCTCAATCCCTGTGGGTGGTCATTGTCTTCCTAATTCTACAGTTGGATTTAATCTCGAATGAAAAAAAGCTCAAAAAAAAGATAAAAAAAAGAAAATTTCTCTAACAATAAACAAAATTATCCCTAACATTAATCCTCTTAATACCCTAGACCCATGTATCCCTTGAAAAGTTCTCTCCCGAACCACATCTCGTCACCATATTACCATCACAATAGCCACTAATACTAACCCTATCTCAAATAAATCTATCTCTCTAAATACAAACATTTTTACTATTCCTACTACCACTCTTATTACCCCAAACCCAATTATTAAAGGCCAGGGAGATTGGTTTACTATATGATAAGGATGATAAACCTTTTCCAAAAATTAATAATATTCAAGAGCATATAATATTAATAAAATTCTAAACACAAACCCTTGAATTACTCCTACAGCGAACTCCAAAATCAACAATATTCTTTGTAGCGCTAATGAACCTAAAAATCCCCCTACTCTAATTTCTCTAATTGAAGCAAGTAACCCAATAATTAAATGTCCTGCTATTATATTTGCAGCCAACCGAATAGACAAAGTAAACGGTCGAATAATATGTCTCACTGACTCAATCAAAACTATAAAAGGAGCTAATATTATAGGAGACCCCTCAGGAACTAAATGAGCCGCACTTATTTTAAAATTTTTTATTCATCCTATTAAAAAAAAAGACATTCAAAACACTAAACCTAAACCTAAAGTAATCTTAGGATGAGCAGTTCTTGTAAAAACAAAAGGAAATAATCCCATTAAATTTCTTATTATTAAGTATATTAGAGTTATAACTCTAATCATTACTATAGCCAAATACCCTGTTCTTCCTACCTCCTTAAATATATCTCTAAAAATCCTTATCACTTTGTTTACTATTCCTACTCACCCTGACTTCACTAAATAAAACCCTAAAACCCAAATCATTAAAACTACGCTTAAAATTACTCAATTTAATCTAATCCCAAAATAAGACAAAGGATCGAATACTCTAAATAATCTAGTTATAATGTTCTTATCTTTAATTTGACAAATTAATATTAATTTAACTACATCCTAATCACTTTATTATTCATTCTCATCTTTTCTCTCTTACCCCCTTCTTTACTTCACTTTTATTTTTCTCCCAATAAAAAAAAACGACCATTATTACTACTAAACCCCCTGTAAACACCGACACCCACCACCATAAAGGTATTAATTGAGGAATTTTTCCTATAATTAATTTAAGAGATTAACGCTTATTATTCAGCCACTTCTTTTAAACTCATCTTAAAAATTCTATTCGAGGAACTACTGAAATTATAATAGGTATAAATCTATGATTCGCTCCACAAATCTCTGAACACTGTCCTATAAACATCCCCACCCGATTAAATAAGTATATCAACTGATTCAATCGCCCAGGAACCGCATCAGCTTTCACCCCAAGAGATGGAATAGTTCATGAATGAATTACATCTCTTCTAGAAATAATTATTCGAACTCCAGTAAAATAAGGGATAATCAATGAATTATCCACATTCAATAATCGAAACAAAGGACCCTCCTCTCTCGAAGTCATGTAAGAATCAAATCTAGAAAACCCTAAATCTCTATACTCATAAGACCAATACCATTGATGCCCCATTACTTTTACTGTTACTTCAGGGTTTTCTAGTTCCTCTATTAAATAAAGTAAACATAAAGAAGGAAAAGCAATTAGTAATAAAAAAACCACAGGAAGAACTGTTCACACTCTCTCCAACTCTTGACCTTCATACAACCCTCGATTATAATACCGTCTAATACATGATCTCACTAACATGTATCCTACTATAGTTATTACTATGATTATCACTATCATAGTATGGTCATGAAAAAAAATTAACTGTTCTATCACAGGAGATGAAGAATTTTGAAAATATAGAGAACCTCATACTGGCAATAATTTCTTAATATTCTCAATTGATTAAAAGTATGATTTATTGGAGGAACATTGTTAATCCATTCTAAAGATCTTCCCACATAATACAAACTAAAATTTGAATTCTTTAAAAGCAAACCTTCTCAAATTAATATTAAAAAATACATTACAGCAAACAAAGATATCAATGATCCTAAAGAAGAAATAACATTTCAAAAAACAAAAGCATCAGGATAATCTGAATACCGCCGTGGTATTCCGTTTATTCCTAAAAAATGCTGAGGAAAAAAAGTTATATTTACCCCTACAAATATTATAAAAAACTGAATTTTAGTTTTCTTTTCATTAAACACAATCCCATAAAATAAAGGGAATCAATAAATCACCCCTGCTAAAATAGCAAATACAGCTCCTATTCTCAACACATAGTGAAAATGGGCCACGACATAATATGTGTCATGAAGAACAATATCTAACGAAGAATTTGATAAAACTACCCCAGTAATTCCTCCTAAAGTAAATAAAAATACAAACCCCATCCCCCAATACAATAAAGTGTTAAACTTAAAATAAGACCCATAAAAAGTAGCCATTCAACTAAAAACCTTAATCCCTGTAGGGACCGCAATAATTATAGTAGCCGCTGTAAAATATGCCCGTGTATCCACATCCATTCCTACTGAAAATATATGATGAGCCCACACTACAAATCCTATGCCCCCAATTCCTACTATAGCATAAATTATTCCTAATCTTCCAAACGGCTCCCGTTTCCCAGCAGAATATCTAATAACATGGGAAATAATTCCAAACCCTGGTAAAATTAAAATATAAACCTCAGGGTGCCCAAAAAATCAAAATAAATGTTGAAATAAAATAGGATCCCCTCCTCCAGCCGGATCAAAAAAAGACGTATTAAAATTCCGATCAGTTAATAATATAGTAATCGCCCCAGCCAGCACTGGTAACGATAAAAGCAATAATACAGCAGTCACTAAAACAGATCAAACAAATAAAGGAACTTTTTCTATTGTTATTCCTCCTCTTCGCATATTAATAATAGTAGAAATAAAATTAATAGCCCCTATAATTGATGAAGCCCCCGCTAAATGTAATGAAAAAATAGCAAAATCCATAGATCTCCCCGAATGCCCAACCAAAGAAGCCAAAGGAGGATACACAGTTCACCCTGCTCCTACCCCCACCTCGACTATAGAAGAAATAAACAATAATATTAAAGAAGGGGGTAACAATCAAAAACTTAAATTATTTATCCGAGGAAAAGCCATATCAGGAGCTCCTAATATTAAAGGAACTAACCAATTTCCAAATCCCCCAATTAAAATTGGCATCACTATAAAAAAAATTATAACAAATGCATGAGCTGTTACAATCACATTATATAGATGATCATCCCCTAACAATCTCCCTACTTGACCTAACTCAATTCGAATTAATACTCTCATCGCAGTCCCTACTATAGCTGATCACGCTCCAAACAACAAATATAAAGTTCCAATGTCCTTATGATTAGTAGAATATAATCATCGCAGTAACTTAGTTTACCTAAAACATTAAATTGCAAATTTAAATTCCACTTTAAAAATCATTCGATGGTGAACTGTAAATTCACAAATCTCTTCCCATTTTTAACCTTGAAAGCTAATAGAATTTTTATCTTACCCCTCTAATTCATCACGTAAATGCATAAAGGTCCTAAAATTACTCCTAGTACTCTTATCACTTCTCAATTTTTCATAGCCCCTTTAAAATTCGCATATCTAATTTCTCCTTTTCCTCCTACTATCAAATCATATAAAATCCGAAGATAAACATAAAATATCAAAACAGATAAAACCACTATAATAGTTAATACTACCACCCCTTCCCTAATTAATCAATAAAAAACCATTCATTTCAAAAAAAACCCCATTAAAGGAGGCATCCCTGCTATTCTTAATATTCTTATTATAAATACTCAATCTACCCTCCTCTTAAATATTCCTCCTATTGCTTCAATCTCATAAGTTTTTATTCTCTCTACCACACACAATATTATAAATATATACATAAATATATACACCACTCATATTTTTTCCAATATTTTTAAGCTTAAAACAACTAAACCCACATGATGAATAGAAGAAAAAGCCAATAATCGCTTCATTTTCATTTGATTTAACGATCCTACTCCCCCTACCACTATTCTTAACACCCCTAAAACCCAAACAAGACTCCCTGTCACCATTCTCAACAAAATCAAAGGAATAACCTTCTGTATAGTTATCAGAACCAAACACACACCCCATGAAACTCTTTCACATACCGAAGGAAACCAAAAATAAAAAGGAGCTCCTCCCATCTTATACATTATAATCACAGGAATAATTATACTTGTTTCCTCTCCTCCTAAATAAAATATCCCTATAAATATAGCTGACCCTAACCCTTGGATAAAAAAATACCTTATCGTTCTCTCTCTTTTCATTACATCTATTCGCCTGAATATAATTAAAATAAAGCTAATTATATTCACCTCCAATCCTACCCATATAATTAATCAATCATCACATCTTATAACTAAAATAAATCTTCTAATATACATTATCACAAAAGCCAAAATCGACGGGGCCATCATATATAATACATTTTATTAGGATATCCCATGATAGGAATCTTTCATGAGAACATTATCTTAAATAAAATTAGAATAGAACGTTCTAATTTTATTTAA
>Ga0228672_1001205_pt1 | contig 10594 bp, 28 predicted proteins | sample 90DmetaG_FD_182788 | JGI IMG/M metagenome (GOLD analysis project Ga0228672, IMG submission 182788) | Seawater microbial communities from Monterey Bay, California, United States - 90D | ecosystem: Environmental > Aquatic > Marine > Coastal | place: USA: California | collected 2016-11-08 | reverse complement strand
TAATGCAATGATTAGCGCTTTCAAATTATCAAGTAAAGCAATCAAATATCTTGATGAATTGCAAAGCAAAAAACAAATGGTTGCATAACATAAACAAATCTGTATAATGTTATACAACACGGTGGCTAGGCATGGTGTTTAGCCACCACTTAACAACAACAACGGAGATAACAAATGAAAAAATATATATTAAACATGCTTACATTCGGTTTATACAATCGAGTAGACTTGATGAGCCAAGCACTGATTGATGCAGTAGCAAAGCAAACAATTAGAAATCAAGAGTTACAAAAGAGTATAGATGATATCGAGCAACCTGACATTGATGATGCAGTTGATACATACTTACAAAATAACTTTTGTCCAGGCGATTACAACTTGGTTGATGAGGGAGATATTGACTACATGATTGAGAAAGCGATTGATGATTTAAGAGATGAACTTGAATCAAAGATTGATGAACTCGAATCTGATAAAGAGTAAAACGAATTCATGCTACGTGGGGTAGCTGAATAAACAGAGATGTTATGTTAGGTGGGTACGACATGCCCACCTGATAGCAACGGGAGATAAATAAATGAAATATACAGTAACTATGGAAGTGATATATAGAAAAGTTGTAACAGTTGATAGCATATCTAAACCTTATGCTGAGAGAGATGCTAAAACTGTTATCTATCAAAGATGCCATGATGATGAAATTGTAAGAAGCATTGAGGTATTAAAAACGAGTGAAATAAAAACGGGAGATAAATAAAATGTTTAAAGACTTAGACTTAAAAGATGCTTTGGGAATCATAGGACAGTGCGACCATTACAAGGTTGAAGCTCAAGTAGATATTATAGGTACAGTACCAGTATCTTTAGCAATCACTGGACTAGAGGTACAAAGAGCAAAAGCTAGATTAGAAAAAGATATAAGAGATGCAATAGAGGAAAAGATAAAATCTTATCCATACTACATAAATTATACAAACATAGGTGATGTAAAATTTGTGTACTCAGATGAGGAGATAAATAAATGAAACCAACAATAGAAACTGATACGGACTTAGTGTTTGATGTTTGCGACCAAGTCGTGAACTATCCACAAAAGATATATGACTTGTTTGAGGATTATATGTACATGTATAGCATAGGCAGTGAGCATTACTTTAAACACAGAGACACAAGAGAATATATAAGTATCGGAGCAACATTATACCAATAGGAGAATAAATAAATGAAGACAGTTAAACACATACGTAAGCCGAATACAGTTTGGTCAAGCTATAAAATAAGTTTGTCCGACTATGATTTACTTAAATTAATTCATAACCTAGAAATAGGTGGCATTGATGAATTTAATAAGGAGTATATCAAAGATATTCTAGGTATAAAGTATAACCTTTATGCTGTAGAAAAACATGACGGAGGTACGTGGTATGGTAAAGCTAAAAACGTAATTCTTGAATTGAAGAACGGTAAGACTAGAGACATAGGACATTTTGAGGATAGAAAATAATGAAGACAGAAGATATATTACTTGAACTTGGTAAGGGTAGTACCCGTAGACCTAGAGTTATAGATGATAAAACATTTAATGAGAACTGGGATAGGATTTACGGCAAGAAAAAAAAGGAGGATAAACAAAATGATAAAAAGAAATCGTCATAAGACATCTTATAGAAGTAGTAAGAAAGTTAATCCTAAACGTAGGGCGCTGAAGAAGTTTAATAAAAAACTCAGACGCACTTATCAAGGAGGTATCGAATGAAGTGGTATCAACAATATAGTAATCAATACCGAGACAGTAAGATTAGGTTGGCATGTGGCTCTAACTTTTTAGAGGGCATGGGATTCTATGTAACTTTAAAACAAATGATAGCTGATAACTATGAGGGTGGTAAACCTGAAGTTGAGTTTGAGTTTGGATATTTAAAGACTGTGTTGGGCATAAAAAGTATGCGAACATTGGACAAACTTCTAGCAAACTTGAGTGAAAGTGGAGTGATACTTGTGTCAAAGTCAGACAAAACTGTATCAATACTTATGCCTGAGATTGAGGAAACACAAGACAATTATACTAAGAAGTGTACGAACAATGTACGTACTACATTACATAACAATACAAAACATAACAATACAATAATAGATATAGAGGAGGTAAGATAATGATTGAAACATTAATAATATTGTTTGCTTTATTTTCTATTGCAATAGCTGTATGGTTTTGTAAGGAGTAGGAAATGAAAAAAAAATTTAACCCATTTGGAAATACATTATACTTTCCAAGTGATTGGCATAGACCTGATGTAGATACCATGATAGCAGTTCGTGAGATGTACGAGACGGGCAGTATTTCTAAGTTGCTAGTCAAGGCATACCCTGACGGAAATGATGACGGTAGAGGGCTACATAAGAAGTATTTAAAATATAAGGAGGTGTAATGCTTGATGATAATGATATAAAGAATCTGTTTACTATGATGACTACTTTGTTTGGGCATAAGTTCAAGAGTGGATATGGTACTGGGATGCAGGGGAATAAGTTATCTGTTACAGGTAAGGTGTGGCAACGTACACTCAATGGTGTACCACATATCAGACAGGTGATAGATAAATTATTCTTACCTGATAGCGCAATCTTTCAGAGCAAGGAATGGTGTCCTGATTTGAGAGAAGTTATGCAGATGTGCCTTGACATATCGAAGAACATAGAGCAGAATATAAAAAGTAAAACATTAAAGTTAGAGACGGATGACCACAACGTAAGATTCTCTGAGTTCTACGTTGCGAATCATAAGGGTGATAATGATAATGATTATCAGTATCATGTAGATAATATAAAAAAACACGGGAGAAATAAATGATAGACAGACTGAACGGAAGTATTGATTCATTGAAAAGGATAAGCGACCTATGTAAAAGGATTAATCAAATCAATGCTGAACATAATGGTGCTAGAAACACAGACCTAGATTCAGTAATAAAATTATGTGATGACATGGTTGAATCATATCAAGAAATGATAGACGGTATCATGGAAGATATGCACAGAGAATCAAGAGGTTACAAAAAGGGAGACTTATCAAATGAAACTATTAACTGATGCTAAGAACAAAAGTCAAATGGTATTGGCGCACTTGCAACACTATGGAAGTATAACTACATGGGATGCAATCACACAGTACAAAGCAACAAGACTATCAGCTATTATATTTAATCTTAAAGAGAAAGGATATAATATTGAGAGTGTTAAGAAAGACGGTGACGGGTGTAAGTTTGTTGAATATATATTACATGAGAAAAGGGAGGACGCAGTATGATTGATAAGCTAGTTAACTTCTTTTGTGATTTACCTGATTCAGTACAGGTATTCATAATAGTGTCAGCTATCGTATTGTTTTGGGAAGTAATCTTATAGTGGCTAAACCACCTAGTAAGAAGACTAAGGAAGAATACAATAGGGCAGTTGAGTTCGGTTGTGTTGTCTGTAAAAAACATTATGGACTACGCACCGAGCCAACCATACATCACTTGACAGGTGCAGGTATGGGATTAAAAAGTAAAAGATTTATTCCGTTATGTCCTGAACATCATCAAGGTAATCAAGGAGTGCATCACAATACTAAACTATTTGAGGAACGATTTGGTACACAAGAAGATTTACTTGATTGGTACTTGCAAAACATAACTGAGTAGAATATAATAACCTAAACAAATGGAGAAAAAAATGAACACAGAGACAATATCAAAACAGATATGGGATACACTTAGTCCTATTGATTGTAGTAAACACGTAGAAAAGAAAGGTAGTGGTAACTTTGTAGCTACATATCTATCTTGGACTTGGGCATGGGGAATCTTAATGGAGAACTTTCCTAAATCTTTCTATGAGTTTGCGCCTAACGAAACACATGCAGACGGTACAGTTACAGTACATTGTATTGTTAATGTTAATGGAATCATAAGGAAGATGTGGTTGCCTGTTATGAATCACATGTTTAAAGCTACAGTTAACCCTGATGCTAGACAGATTAGTGATGCCAAGATGAGATGCTTAGTTAAATGTATAGCTATGTTTGGGCTTGGTCATTACATCTATGCAGGAGAGGACATACCGTCAGCAGATAAAGAAAAGAGTTCTGATAAACAGGTAAAGAAAGAACCAAATGAAAACCAAGTACCACCTAAACATCAAACCAATGAGGTCAATGATGCTATCAAGGGAGACCTTGAAAAACTAAAAGCTAATCTCAATAAGGTTAAAGATATCAAAGATGGAGTAGAGAAACTTGGGCAGTCTATATAATTTAAGAGCCAGTCAGATAGCAAGAGTCATAGGGAATGACGACTATTGTTCAAGGCAGAATCATTTTGCTATTCTGATTGGCGAGAAAGAAGACAAACCTGTTAATGAAATGTATACCTCACACGGACATGAGTGTGAAAAATATGGAGTAGCGCATGTCATGATTGCTACCCAATCTCTCGTTGTTGACTGTGGCTCTGAATTATTAGGGTCGCAGTTTACGATGACAGAAGATTACATGAGTACAGATGACACGTTAGTGCAGTTATCTTGTACACCTGACGGGTTTATTGATGAGAAAAATGCAGTGGTTGAAATCAAATCACCGTATTTTGTGCAGGAAGATTTTGATAAATATATTAAAAGATATTTACCACAAGTATATTTCCAACAGTATCTTGTAAGGAGAAACAGTAGGAAGAATAATGCTGACGGTACATACTTTTGTATATATCAAAAGGGTAATACAAAGTTATATTATATACCTTACAATGAGGACTATATTAATAACTATATGTTACCAAAGGTAGATGAGTTTGCTAGATACTTATTGAAAGGTAGTCTTGACAAAGACTTCTTAACAAGAAGAAAGAGCAAAGAATCATTTATATACAACGGGGAGGTACAATACAATGAGTGCATTTAAGTTACCCAGTATTGAGCTAGAACAATTAGTAGATTACGTAGAGAAACTTGGACTACAGAAAGCTGAAGCTGAGAGAGAACTACATAAGCTAACTGAAAATAAAAAGGTTGCTATGGCAGTAGCATTACTTAACTGCGCTGATGTTAAAGGAACACAGGCGCACAAAGAAGCTATTGCTATGACAGATGAGGGTGTTGTTATGTATATAGATAAGATAGCAGATGCTAAGAAATTAGTAACTGAACTTACCAGTAAGATATCAGCACAAGAACATAGGTTAAGATTGTTTCAAACTCTAAGTGCTAATGAACGTAGAGAGAAAGGATTTTACCAAAGACTAGGAGATTAATATGGCAAAGTATATAAACCTTGCAATTAAAAATGCAGACACAGGAGAGAGAATATACATTAAGTTATTCACTAACGATAAAGAGTACGGTGAAATCAATGAAGTGTTATTCAAGAAAGTAAAGATAATAAGTGAGACTGAAAACAGAAATGCACAATCATTTATGGGTAACAGTAAGTACAAGAACTTAAACAAAGAGGGTAAAGATTTTACTATCAATACTAAAGATACATATGAGTTCTCAGGTTGGTTAAAAGAAGATGACTATGAAACTAAGAAAAAGATAGATGAAATAAAAGAAGTATTCGATGGGAAAGGTACACCATTTTAAAGGAGAATATAATGGAAGAAAAGAAACAAACGTATTGGGATACGTGGTATTCACGTCCTGAAAACAGGGAAAGAAAAAAACAATATGCAAAGGAAAGGTATTATAAAAAGAGAGATGATATCTTAAATAGAAAAAAAGATAGGTTGTCTAGTGAATCAGAAGACCAAAGACAAGCTAGACTACAAAAGATGAGGGAGTATTATTATTCAAGAAAAAACAATGACAATCAAGATAGATAAAGACATACCTATTAGAGAACCAGGTAGACCTGTACTAAAAAAGTATGAAGAATACTATGATACTGTAGATATTATGGAGCATGGCGATTCTTTTTCTGTAGATAGTATGAGGACTGCACAAGCTATGAGAGAATATTCTTACACAAATAGGTTTCGTTTGAAAAATAAAGATGCTAAGATTGTAACTAAACAAATGTCCTCTAACGAGTACAGGGTGTGGAAAATATTTGAAAGCTGAAATGCTATCTATGTTATGCGCTAAGTCAATGAACCTAGAAGTGAGTTCACGTAACCATGACGCAGTAACAACAGAAGATATATCACACTTCTTAGGTACTTGTAAACTTAAGAACAGGGAATACGATATACTCATGGCTAAGTATGTAGATAGCCATGAGTCAAGAACATCTTTATATGATGATATCTTTATAGAATGTTGTGATATCTTTATGAAAAACCATAAAGCTAGTGAGCTAAGAGGAGAGAAGTTCTTTATGAGAATGTTTATCTACCTAGCATTTCGTGAAATCTTTTATGAATCTTGTTTTGTATGTCAAGGCAGAGGAACAATATCAAACGGAGACAGGATAGAGAAGTGTATGCATTGTGATGGTACAGGACAATTTATATATGATGATGATAATAGACCTGAGTTTATGGGAATAGAAAAAGAAAGGTTTATGAAGTTTAAGAAATCATATATGGAAATGTTAAACATGATTAGGGATATAGAGTTAAGTGCGCTAAGTAAAATAGGTGATGAGTAATGACAACAGCATTAGTAAGAATTAAAGAAGATAAACAACTGGTTGGTATATTTACTTACCAAACAGAATATGTTGGAGAATTATTTAATTTAGTAGACCAATGTATGAACCCTAATGAATGTGAATATATAGAGATTCATTACGGTGGGTTCTACTGGTTTGATAAAGTAGATAATATAAAAGGATTAAGTGAAATGACTGACAGAGAAATAAACGAGGGACAGCGCTATGATAATGCTACCCCATGTGAATATCTTTGTGATACTATGAATGATGCAGAGGATATGTGGCATGACATTGATAGAGAAACTTAAATGGTTCAGTTCATTTGTATTAACTATAGGAATTATACTCACCTCGTATAATATTTACCCTGCTAATCTCTATGTTCAGGTGGTCGGGGTACTCGGTTGGTTGTTAACGGGTATCCTGACTAGAGATAATCCACTCATATTTATTAATTCAGTAGCTTTTGTTGTTCTTGTGTCAGGTATTATGTATTCCTGGTAGGATATAGGGGGATAGAATGGACGTTATCACGTTTATTCTAATTCCCTATATCAATAGTACCGACTAGTGAGTAACTCTATTGTCGTCCTCTGTAGATACCTTATCTGAGCTATCAATGTTTTCCTCTGATGTAGCATCTTGAATTGCTGATAACTTGGGTGCGAGGGTAGGAATCTTAGCAACAAGTCCTTGTAATTCCTCAATCAGTTCAGCATCTGACTTATGTTTGTTATCTTCCATGTTGATATTAATATTCTGTGATGAGTAGTTACCCAATTCTAATATTAGTTTAGCGCAGTTAAGACGTACTGAGTCTTGGTCTGAATGTAATAGGTCTTCAAGTACATTGATTGCCTTGCCTGATACAGATGTGATTCTTTCTTCATTAATCTTTCTGATTTCTTTTTCGTATTTTCTTTTTAGATAGTATCCCATTTGAGATGGGTTCTTATTATATCCTGCTTTCTGTGCTGACTTGGTTGCGTTAGCCAGTGTATCTCCACTTGTAAAATATTCTACAAATAGTTTTTCTTTCTTCTCATCTGCTACTCTCATTCTTCCACCTTTTTCATTATCCACTCTTTGAGCTTGTTCGTTTGATGTTCAGGTACTGGTATATCAAGTCTGAATTTAATCCATGACTTGTCCAATACTAAACTCCCATCTATATCTGTTCCCTCTTTATCTCCTGATATGTGAGAGACTATAGTTATAGTTTTATCATTTTCCTCAACTATTAAACCGAGTGATACACAGTCAGCTAGTTCAGGTTTTAATTCTTTGATGTCCGTCCACCCGTGTGTTGGGGTGACTGCGTCCTCCCAATTTAGGAAAGTAATTATTGGTTGCATTATTTATTCCTTAGATAATTAAGATAGTCAGCGCCCTCCTCAACTTCCCAAAATACTTTGATGAAGTCAGGATGGTCTTCAGTTAAGTTGGTATTAAATACAGCAACAGCACAAGCTGACATCATCTTACATGGAAGATTAAGTTGCTTTGCAAAGTTGTCGTACTTCTTATATGAACCTACTTGTACACAGTGCATAATCTTATCTGAGTTAGCATCCTTGATAGGGCTATATCCTGATACATGAGTATGACCTGCTATAAGTAAGTGGTCTCTTGCATTGAACAATGCGTGTTTAACAATACCGTGTGCTGTATTGTACATTGAATGTCCTCTAAAATTATGAGAACAATTTACTTTGATTTCGTGGTTAGGTAATTTGATTTTAAGTCTTGCGTTATGATTAGAGTATACAGTCTTTAGAGGTTTACACATCCAGTTGATTGGGTCACCCTCCATAGCCCACATATCATGGTTACCTGCAACAATAAATATATAAGGTGTTGCATTGACTAACCATTCTACAAGCGCCCACTGTTGCTCCCCATTTGTCGTTTGGTCTGCCCATAATCCTGCTAACTTACCACGTCTAGCCCAGTTATTAGATAAATCCCCAACAGAACAAGCATACATACCATCTGTTTGATTAACAATATCTATATGGTTTCTTAATGATATCCAATCACACCCATCATCATCAACGTGTGGGTCTCCTTGTATATATAATCCAATAGGTTTCTTATCATCTATCTTTATGTTGATAAACTTTTCAGACTTTTCTCTTGCTTCTTTTCTTTTGAATACTTCTGTTCTTGCATTGATTAGTTCTTCTGTAGACCAATCAAGATTCTGAGCTTCTTCTAATTCGTAATTCTTTGTAATCTTAGGACTAACTGTTTTTTTATTACAAGTCCTGCACTTCCATCTTTTTCTTTTCTTTTCTGTACCACAATGACCTGCTTTAATTAAGTGAGTTGAATCACAATGAGGACATTGTAGGGCATTACCATCCTCGTCTCTTTGTATGATACCTACTCTACTATAGTTACCACCATTATTGTTGATTTGGTATGTCATTTATTTTCTTCCTCATTTATTAAATAATCTAAGTACCATCTTGCTTTCTTTAAATCTTGCACAGGTGTACCCTTATACGGAAATCTTGTAACATACTTGATGATGTTACCTCGAACATAGTCCATATCCCATGACCGTATATACTTAGTAGTTTCTATCCCCTTTGTGTAGTGGGGTGGATTACTAATAAGGTCTTCTTTCTTCTTGCTCATCAATCTTATCCATTATCTCGTCCCAAGTTATTGGTAGACAATTAAAGAATACTACACCACCGTACTGATAGTCAAGTCTTCCTCTTATCCTGTCTTTGATACTGAACCTAGCATTAGGTTCTATGGCATGGATAGCCCTGATGATTTGCATTTCCCTTTTTGTATAAGGGATGTTTGCGCTCATAGTTATCTCCTATTAGTTTAAGCATATAGCCATCTAGTGATGTAATATGACATAACTAATATTAGTATAAATTCTAAGACTGATATCTCAGGTCTTAGATATTTCGTCCTTACCTTACTTAGTAAGAACTTAATTAAGTTTATCATGGCATGAAACCTCTGCTATTTCTAGCTTTAATTAGGTTTCAAAACACCCACTCTAGTCTTGTGAGTTCTATTTAGTTCTTCTTGAAACTTAATCCATTTCTTTATTTGTTTCTGTTTCTTTGTTTCTTTCTTTACCACTTTTTGCATGACCAATACCTAGCTGTTAGTTTAGATTTAGCAGTATCACACTTGTGTCTTGCTCTAAATGATTTACGTCTTGATGGTATGTTCTTTTTAATCTTCATGTTAGCATCACCAAATCTAATGAGCTTAATCTTGTCTCCCTCTTTGGCTAATACAGCAAACTTCTTACCACCTTTACGTGAGTTCTTTGGTTTGTTATATCCTGAGAATTTTTCACCTGCTCTTTCTACTGTCATTATCTATTCTCCACTCTACGATTGATAATCTCTTATCTATTTTTAGTAACTCTTTCATTATATCTTCTTTAATCTTTTGGCGCTCAATAACATTATCAGGAGATGGTATTATTTGATTGTCCATATTTACTAGTATAGACATCTTCTGATTAAGTATGTTTACACTATCATGTATATTTAATAAGCTAGTAAATAAATACCCTAACATTGCTAACAACAATGGTATTGCTGCTGTAATCAATTTATCTATCATCTGCGAGTAGCTGCCGAACCAAAATAAAAACCCGATATCGCTGCTAGAAAATGTGTATCTGCTGTAGTAATTACGATACCACTTAAACCTTTAAATGCTGTAACCTCTTGGGTACTGCCAAATATCCACCAACCCTCTTTAACTTGTTCAAGATACATAAGATGTACTTGTACTGATGGGTCTAAGAATACTGCTATTTTAGGTAGACATATAATAAATATAACTGATAATAATGCCATCCATCTTCTTGTTACGGATTGAAAGTGACCACCATGTTTTCTTGCGTCATCAACTGATGCTCTTTCTATCTCTGCTCTTTGCATGAGATATCGTTGTTGGTCTGCATTATCCTTAGAT
>Ga0228672_1001200_pt1 | contig 10609 bp, 8 predicted proteins | sample 90DmetaG_FD_182788 | JGI IMG/M metagenome (GOLD analysis project Ga0228672, IMG submission 182788) | Seawater microbial communities from Monterey Bay, California, United States - 90D | ecosystem: Environmental > Aquatic > Marine > Coastal | place: USA: California | collected 2016-11-08 | reverse complement strand
CACGCATGATCGCATTCTGGCTATCATTTGCCTGTCTAAAGGGTTGCCTCTTGTCAATGATGGGCGCGTCTCTCTGGTCATCTATATCAAGGGTGATCCATTTCTGTTTCGACCTCGGGCGCCACGCACTATTGGGTAAGCTGTTGCGCAGACGGCTCAACAACACCTGATTAGTATCTGTTAATACGGCGCATGTCTCTATGTCAGTAAGGTCGTGAGAGCTCGCTCTTAGATAGCCCAGCTCCCTCCCATTAGTTTTAAGTTGGGCGCGATTACGGTAGCCAAATTGTCTTACTGAGCCCTTAACACGGCAGCTAAGATGCGCTGCATTGAGTGACGTTAACGCCGACGCCAGTTTTTTCTGTTTGGCGGAAACCTGCGCCTCATAGTTCATAAACATCCACGGACAACCACCGCACTGACCCTGCGTGTGATAGCTGCAGGCGGGTGTCACTCTATGCTCATGAGCCTCAATTACCTCAACAAGCAGTGTGTCCGTCAGGGCGCCTTGACGGGTTCTTCGAACCCGCACAAGCTCCCCGCGCCAAACGTCCGCAACAAATACGACTTGTCCATCTGGCGCCTCGCCGACACCACGTCCATCGCTTGCTAAGTCACGAATACGGATCTCGAACTCATCGGTTTTTGGGGGCACCCGCTGACGAGCTTTACCGGGAGCCTTAATTCTAACTTTCCGCGATGACATTGATGTGGACTGCCGCACTGGCCCAGGGACCACTAGTCTATCAGCAGGTGCCAGAGGCAACGGCAAAAAAAGCACATACGCCGAACAGAAATAACGCGGGTTCGTCCTCAAAAAAGGACTGAGTTACAGGATTACAAGGTTATCAGGGGCTTACCTACTTGCGTGAAGACGCATTCGCGTAACTGATAACGCGTTTGATGGCGCCGCTGGCAGGGATCGAACCTGCGACCTTTCGCTTAGGAGGCAAACGCTCTTCCGACTGAGCTACAACGGCACACCCATAAGTCTAGGACACTCCCCCACAAAAGCCTAACGAAAAAGCAGGTCTCATCGAGGGCGCGCAATCAGGCAACCCCGCTCATGAATTCGTGAGTGCCGAATATTTTGGCTGATCAATATAGAGTCTGTGAGCAACTGTTTGACGAAGGTGTGCACCCAAGACATCAATATTCATCGGCTCGTTAGACCGAAGCGCCAACACCAGATTCCACCGTAACTGAACCAGGTCCTCAGTGCCTTCCAGCCCAGAAAACAATGACTTTAACCCGGCTAACTCGGCACGCTCTGCAGCCGGTGCGAAAGAAATCTCACGCTCTGCAATGGAGAGTGAATTGACCGCTACACGCATTAAAAATTGGTCTGCCCCCACCAGCTTTTCACCAACATGCTCACTCAGATGCGACTTAACGGAGCTGATAATCTCACTGACAGACGGAAGATTTACTTCACTTATCTTACCGGGATACGCGGGTAGCTCCCCCGGGATGAGGAGGTGGACACAATCCATTTGTGCTTCGCTACTGCGTCGACCAATAACGGGGCGCTCTACGGACGGTGTCTCTCCACTTCGCCAGGTATTCGCCATACCCAATGTCGTCACTGACCACCAAAACGAGCCAAAGACCTCCCAGAACCGCAGAGTTGCGAGATCTACCTGCTGGCCCGTCTCCGATTCGTAGCCCGCGATAAGGTCCTCGACCTTACCAAACCCCCCAACGGGCAAAGTTCGGTTACCAAATCGCCATGAATTGACACACAGCCAACCAAGGTCTCGCATGGGGTCACCCATGTGGCAAAGCTCCCAGTCGAGCACAGCGGCTATGCCGTCGGGGGTCACCATCAAATTACCGTTCCTGAAATCCCCGTGAACCAGCGCCGTATCAAAATCAGTTGGAATATTGCTGAGCAGCCACTGAGCAGTAAAGTCGATCATCGGTTGTGGCGTGTCCAGGGCAATGTAGGCCTCCCAGGTTTCGCGCACTAAGGCCTCAGGCGAGACGTTGTGTAACCGCTCAACGAGGGAGCACGGCACGGGCAAGGCGTGGATTCGCGCCAACGCCTGACCACAATCGAAAGCCAGCGATGCTCTGGCGCCACTCAGCTCAGGCCGTTTTACAATCCGCTGCCCCATGGTCTCGCCCTCTAGCCATTCCATGATGTAGCCGTCGCCCAGACCATCTCCTGGACACAGCACATACTCGATACCTGGCACGGGGACACCGCCATGAGCGGCTAGCTGCAGTAATTCGACCTCTACACTGGGTGGTAACTGTCCGTAAGAGGATGATGCCAAGCCGGGTTGCGCTCGACGCAGCGCAAAGACCTGCGTATCGCCACCCTTTGCCTCGATCGTAATACGAAAGGTTTGCTGTGATGCGCCCGCAGTGAGCTGGCTTGAAGAGATCAGCTTCGCCCCTTCAAAATGGCGCGAAATGAGCGCCGATAGACTTTCCTCAAACGTTTGATCCACGGTTTTCAACTAACGCCTTTGGGCTTACGTTGATCCATGAAGCCAAACATATAGCCCGCGACTCTTCGCTTTTGAATCTCGTCTGCGCCCTCTGTTATTCGATACCGTCGGTGATGACGGTAAATGTGTTCAAAGGGCTTATATCGTGAGTAACCAATGCCGCCATGGACTTGCATAGCCGTGTCCGCCGCCTCGCAGCAGAGCTGATTCGCCTGGTAATTACAAATAGAGACTTTATCCGACACCGAAAAGGCACCATCGCGATCCATTAGCCAAGCTGTTTTATGAATCAGAGCTCGCAACATTTCACAACGAGCCTGCAGGTCCACAAGCGGAAACTGAATGGCTTGGTTACTCGCCAAGGGTTTTCCGAAGGGCTTACGCTCTTTCGCGTAAGCAACAGCTTCATTGACGCAATACTGAGCCGCGCCCAAGCTTGAGGCCGCCTGACGAATTCGATTTTCATTAAAAAAGTGCTGCACCACCTGAAGGCCCCTGCCCTCACCAGCAAAAATCGCTGAGTCAGGAACGCGCACATTGGTAAACCGAACCCGAGCATGATCAGAAGGCATATTAAACGTCCAAAGGTACTCCTCAACCTCCACGCCCGGGGCATCCATCGGCACCATGAAGGCCGTTATCCCAGCAGCATCACCGGCATTGCCCGAGGTCCTGGCCATCACCATGTCACTGTGTGCAGTGTGAACACCGGTATTCCACGTCTTCACACCATTAATGATCCAGTCATCGCCATCGCGATGAGCCACTGTTTCCATGTGGGTCGCGTCCGAGCCGTGATCCGGCTCTGTAATAGCGAAGGCAAAACCCCGGGTCGCATTTTTAAGGCCGGGCAACCAGTCAGACTGCTGCTTGGGCGTCCCGTATTCCAGCATCAATAATAAGCCGATGTTATTGCCCACGACTGAATGCTCATTTTGCAGATCGTTGTGTAGACCAAGCCCCTTCGCGGCCAGGTGTTCGCGAATGATGGCCATCCCTAAGTTGCCACCATCACGTCCCCCATGTTCACTTGGGAAGGGATAACTAAAGATTCCGGCTCCAATTGCTCGACGTTTAGCCTCAGCCAGCAGCGCTTCCCAATCCTCATTAGGTAAGCCTTGCCGTTCCCAGTCGGTTCGCGCGTCCTCGCGTCGATGATCGAAGAACCGAATATTGTCGTCAGCCTCCTCCAAGGGTTTAATTTCACGCTCAATAAAGCGATCCACCTCATCGAGAAACTGTTGTATTTCCAACGGGATATCAAAATTCATAGCTGCCCCAGATACCGTTATAAGGTCACGGTTAAACCGTACGGATCTTAACTAACAAACTCAACCGTATTTCTCGGGGTTGATTAACCCTGAGGAGAAGACACCCATTCAGGCTTGACACCCCATTCACTGTTCTGGATGAATGCAGGAGATAACAACCCTACGCAACGAGGAAACACTATGAGTTATGACCTTCTGATCAAGGGGGGCACGGTCGTCGATGGTACTGGTTGCGAACCCTATTTAGCCGATATCGCCATTACAGGCGATACCGTCGCCGCCGTTGGACTCGACCTTGGTGATGCAAAAGAAGTCTATGACGCCAGCGGTTGCTATGTTGCGCCAGGCTTTGTTGACATTCACACGCATTACGACGGTCAGGCAACCTGGGACCAAGAGATGGCGCCCTCTTCGTGGCACGGCGTTACCACTGTCGTTATGGGGAATTGCGGCGTCGGATTCGCGCCTGCGGCACCCGATCGACACGACTGGCTCATTGGCTTAATGGAGGGCGTAGAAGACATTCCCGGGTCTGCACTCTCTGAGGGTATGTCATGGAACTGGGAGACCTTCCCTGAATACCTAGATGCACTTGAAGCAATGCCCAGAGCAGTCGATGTTGCCACACATGTTCCACACGGTGCTGTGCGTGCCTACGTGATGGGTGATCGTGGTGCAGCGAACGAAAGTCCGACCGAGTCGGATATTGCACGTATGGCGAATATCGTCGAGGAAGGTCTGCGCGCAGGCGCTCTGGGTTTCTCCACATCGCGTACCGTATTGCATAAGTCGGTCGATGGTGAGCTCGTGCCCGGTACCACCGCAACACCCGAAGAACTTATTGGGATCGGCCGCGGCATGGCACGCGTCGGTCATGGTGTATTCGAAATGGCCAGCGACCTTGTTCCCGAATGGAACGAGTTTGACTGGATGGGCGATCTCAGCCGCGAAACCGGGTTACCGGTCACCTTCACAGCTCTTCAATCTCCGGTCAAAGCAATGAGCTTTGACGATCAAATGGCCAAAATGCGTGAGCAGAATCTCAAGGGTGCCAATATTCTCGCTCAGATATCGATGCGGGGTACCGGGCTCATCTTGGGATGGCGAACAAGTTTCAACCCATTCTCATTTAAACCAAGCTGGGCCGAAGTGGCTGAATTGGGTACCGCCGACCAACTGGCAAAACTTGCCGAACCTGAATTCAAAGCCAGGTTAGTTTCCGAGGACTCCGTTTTTCCCGAAAGTGACGTCCAATTACTGGCGGAACTCATGGCAAACGCCTTCACTCTGCAATACGAACTTGGCGATGGGTTCAACTACGAGCCCGGTGAGGAGCAGTCCATCGCCTATCTGGCTGATCAGGCTGGCGTATCGAGCGCTGAATATGCCTACGACCTCATGATGAGCGACAACGGAAATGGTTTTATTTATTTCCCATTACTCAATTACGCCGACGGAAATCTAGATTTCCTCGAGCCCATTCTACAATCTGACGATTGCATCAACTCGCTTTCCGACGGCGGTGCGCATTGCGGCACAATTTGCGATGCCGCATCTCCTACTTTCATGTTGCAGCATTGGGTTCGTGATCGGGAGGGTTTCAAATTGAGTGTTAGCGAGGCCATTAAGCGCCAGTGTGCGGACACTGCAAGGGTCTACGGACTGGAGGACAGGGGCGTGCTCGCTTCTGGCTACCTCGCTGACATCAACGTCATCGAGCTCGACAACATTGGCATGAGCAAACCCTGGGTGGCAAACGACTTACCCGCGGGCGGTAAACGCCTCCTACAATCTGCAACAGGATACAAGGCAACCTTTAAATCGGGGCATTTAACCTTCGAAAACGGTCAATATTCAGGCGCCACGCCGGGTGGTTTGATTCGTGGCCCGCAATCTAGCCCCGACCAAAGTAGCGATAACCCCACCCTAAAAGCTGCCAGTTAAGCCGGCGCCGCAATAACCATCTTGAGGCCCCTGGCATCGACAGGGGCGTCGGTGGGAATGTGCAATCGTTTGTTTGGTGATCGTTCCGCGGTCAGCAAGCAAACCAGTGCATCGATTACATCATCGGCGAGCACATCCTTGCGGCGATAGGTGTCAAGTGCCCGCTGAATCGTTGATTCAACATCTCCGAGCTCGAAAAGCAGTTTCTTCCGCAACGTGCTCCCCGTATCCGTTTTCTTTGACTCTGCTAATGGCGTCGCGCCGTTTAACCGGGCAAACGCGACCTCGGGGTGGCACTCAAACCACTGCCCGTTGCGCTCTTCAGATAGCAACCAATCGTCCAGCTCACGAATCTTTGGAAATAAGTAGAACGCCTGCTTACTGATGCCTTTACCTGACATCTCTCGTGACAGCCCATTGGCTTCAGGATAATCAGTGCATCGTGTTACTTTCCGAGCCGGCACGCCGAATACGCTCGAGGATCGATGGGGTCTCAGCGCAACTCGTGCATGGGCGTCGCAAATTCTCGGGCTGTTGTCATCAGTGAGCCCTATCGGCATATCGATCATGACACTTGCAGCGGGCGCAAGCGCCGCATTGATATCCGAGAGACGGCTGATCACAAGCAGATTTATTTCCTCGCCATCTCGATATGCGACAACCCAGCCCGCCCGGCAACCATCGATGCCTGCGGCGTTGATCGGGCCAATGCCCGATAAGTCCAGAGAGTGTTTTGACACGATTGCCATAGGTAATTTAGGGATCTCAGAACGAGAGGCTAAGTCTATCCGCCCGAAAAACGGGTGACTTGTACCGGCATCGCAGAATAACCCCTTACAAAGTTATGACAAAGCCGGGTGGGTGGCGCCATCAATTTGATATCGCTAAAACGCTTCAGCGCCTCTTCCCAGACGACACGAAGCTGCATCTCAGCAAGTCTATTCCCCATACACCGATGAATACCGAACCCAAATGACGCATGATTTCTCACGCTTTGGCGATCAATTTGAAAGGCGTCGGCGTTTTCGATGACAGAGGCATCACGATTGGCAGAGCAATACCAAAGGACGACCTTGTCACCTGCCTTCATTTTCTGACCGCGAAACTCGATATCTCGCGTGAGTGTTCTTCGCATGTGTGATAACGGTGTTTGATAGCGAATAATTTCAGAGACCATCGCCGGTATCAGAGAGTGATCGCTTTTAACCCGCTGAAATTGTTCGGGATTTTCATTAAGGAACAGAACTCCGCCAGACATAGAGTTACGGGTCGTGTCGTTACCGCCAACAATCAGTAGCATCAAATTACCAACATAATTCTTGGGGTCATCCACCATGTTTGCGGTATGAGGGTCTCGCTGAAGCAACCGAATGAGGTCAAACGACTCAACACCATCGTCTTTACGTTGGTGCCAGAGTCTTGTGAAAACCTCGAGGATCTCCATGATGACCTCGAGCCGTTCATCCCGTGTCAGACCCTGGCCCGCAGTCATGCGCTCATCCGAGGTCACCGCATCTGACCACTCTGACAACTTGTGACGCAGGTCCCAAGGGAAATCAAAAAGCGTCGCTAACATCTGTGTTGTGAGATTTCGCGACACTAATTCCACCCAATCGAAGGTTTCACCCTCAGGTAATGCATCGAGGGCCTCCCCCGAACGTTTCCGAATGAGGGTTTCAAGCTCTTGTAGATTCTTAGGTGCGACGACCGGCTGCACAGCTCTTCGCTGAACGTCATGCTCTGGCTGGTCCATAGCAATGAACATGGGAGAGCGTCGATCCGGCGGTGGGTCAACGATGGCAATTGTGGGCTCCGAGGAGAAGACCTCGGTATTCTTCTCTATCTCTACAATATCTTCGAATCGCGATATGGACCAAAAGGGCCCTGCCGGACTCTCCGCCTGATAGTGCACAGGCGACTCTACTCGCAAGCGCTGGAATAACGGTTGCCACGTATCATTTTCAAAGCGCAGCGGATCCGACACATCCAACTCACTGAGCGGTGTCTTACTGATATCAGCGTCGGCGGCACTCACTTGATCACGACCTAAGTCAGTCGATTTACATCTGGAATTCAGGCAGTTTTATCGTCATATCACCGATACTGTCACTCACCTGCAACTGGCAGCTTAATCGTGAATTGCTCTCACGGTCAGGACGCAAGCCGAGCATCGACTCCTCTTGAGGGTCCACGTCTGGCAGTGGGCCTGCTGACTCCTCGACAAAGCAATGGCAGGTGCCACAGACGGCGCCGCCGCCACAGTCAGCGTCGATTCCCGGAACATCGTACTTCATAGCAACTTCCATGACGCTCATGCCACCATCGGCATCGACCTCATGTTCCGTACCATCAAACTCAATAAACTTAATGACTGGCATTACATAACCTTAATTTGAGTGATTCTTCGGCGGAGGATTGTGAATTATTTCAGTCGACTAGGCTAGTCTTTACCGACCGCTCGGTCCTTCTATCGAGTACCGACCATCCGCAATATGATCGGCCTTAGAAGTGCCGAACGAAGGATGGGATCAAGCCACCGGTAAAGTCGCCCCGAAATAACCACAGCACGCCCTGATTCGCAGCCATTGATGCCGTCTGTTACGACGGTACTGGCTTCATACCAAATCCAGTTCGGTGAGCTATTTTTCGTATCCATCATACCCGCGACTTCATGAAACTCGGTGTGCGTAAAGCCAGGGCATAACGCTGTAACGAATACGCCATTGGCTTTTGCCGCGAGATTCAACTCCTCTGATACGGCGATTACATACGCTTTTGATGGGCCATAGTTACCCGTAGTTGAACTCGGAAAGCGCCCTGCAACAGAGGCAACGTTGATCACCCGCCCGTAACCACGACGCTGCATCTCAGGCACCAAGCGCGCACACAGTTCCGCTACCGTTGTCATCATCAACTGCTCAAACGCACGTTGTTCGTTAAAATCACTTACCTCGAGCAAATTTGGGCCGGCGACTCCCGCATTGTTTACCAACACATCAACAGACAGTCCCAGCGCAGCAATGCGCTCGCAAAGCCACTTGGGCGATTGTGGCAAACTTAAGTCGCATTCAATGATTGTGGTCGACGTTGCGATTGATTCCGCTAACGAACGGAGTTTGTCTCCCCTGCGAGCCACCAAAATCAAGTGGTCGGCTGACACAGCGAGTTGCTTCGCAAACTCGGCACCCAATCCTGATGATGCACCCGTAATAAGTGCTGTGCCCCTCATCGGAGTCTTTTCCTGAGTGTGAAAAACATAATTAGACCCCGCGGATCCTTGTATTTGCCCGCTACCATCAGTGCGCGTAACGGTTCTAGTTTATTGATTGATTTTTATGCACTCAAAGCCTGCTGTCGGAAAGTGTACGTGCACATCGCCCACGTCGTCAGACCGGCGCAGCAGACTGATTCGTTCAGCATCCATACCTACCAGCGTTCCTGTGACAGGGACTTTCCCGGTATCCGTTGGTGAAACTGTCACCCATTCTCCGACGTCGGCGTGCGCTGTTGCCGCTTCACTCATAAGGTCTGGCGTCTCAGCACGCGCGACTTCGAGGGCGTCGAGATCTGTCATGACTGATACTTGCCCCCAACCGAACGCTTCAACCCTTTTCATCCATGCCCTGACCGCTTGGGGTAATTGGGCTTCCTTAACACTTTGAAAAGCGACGGCAAGAAATATAGGGTGATAGCAGCGAAAATCGCCTAAGCAAGGCGTATCGCCGCCTAAGAAGAGACCGCTTGATAAATTGGCGTCGAGATCTTCCAAGTATTGCTTAAAAACCGCCCTAGCCTCGGCCGGTGTCAGCAGCGCAGGCGCATAGCCCACCGCAAAGGTTGCTCTGTCCTTTGCAAAGGCCATCATCCCCTTGAACCCTAACTTAAGGATCAACCCCATAGCCGTTTTCAATTGTGAGTTTTGTCGGATCGCCGCGAAAAAGGCTTGCTGCTCTGCGTGATCAGCAAGTGCCACCACCGCTTCACTGTCGGCTGCGAGAGGCGAGTTAGCGCGAGCAATAATTTGCTCTGAAATCAGGGCCGTGTCGCAATAAATATCGGCGCCAACCTGCGCCACTGGAATCCGTCTGTAGCCGCCAGCAAGCAGTGACAACGTCTCGCGCGGAGGCTGTATCGGCACCTCAACGGAGTGCCATGGAACCCCCAAACAACCCGCCATCAAACGAACTTTTTCGGCATACGGTGATGCCTGGTAGTGGTACAGAATTATTTCGTTATGTCGCATAACAGGTCCCCAGTTCGATTGGGAATCAAGCTTAGTCGCCTAGTGGTAGGATTACTACTGACCTAGGGCAGCTCTTATGCTTTGCGTCACCGAATCAACCAGTCCCACACCGTTTATGCGGTGATATTCAGGTCCCTCTAGATTCGTATAAAAGTCGACTAGGGGTCGAGTTTGGCGCTCATACACGCTTAAGCGATGCCGAACGGTTTCCTCAGCATCATCATCACGTTGAATCAGTGCCTCACCCGTCACGTCGTCCACGCCAGGTACTTGAGGGGGATTGTGCTCGACGTGGTAAACACGTCCACTACCAGGATGGACTCTGCGCCCGCTCATGCGTGACACAATTTCTTCATGGTCGACGTCGATCTCAATGACTTGATCAATATCGATACCCGCCTCCACCATAGCCTCAGCCTGCGGAATGGTTCTGGGAAAACCGTCGAATAAACAGCCATTGAGACAATCAGCCTCAGAGAGGCGATCTTTTACCAGCCCAATGATAATGTCATCGGACACGAGGCCGCCCTCATCCATAATGATCTTCGCGCGCTTGCCCAGCTCAGTCCCGGCTTTGACAGCGCTACGCAACATATCCCCCGTGCTGATCTGAGGGATACCGAAGTGATCGCACAAAAAAGCGGCTTGAGTGCCTTTACCGGCACCAGGGGCACCCAAAAGAATAATTCGCATGT
>Ga0228672_1001198_pt1 | contig 10623 bp, 9 predicted proteins | sample 90DmetaG_FD_182788 | JGI IMG/M metagenome (GOLD analysis project Ga0228672, IMG submission 182788) | Seawater microbial communities from Monterey Bay, California, United States - 90D | ecosystem: Environmental > Aquatic > Marine > Coastal | place: USA: California | collected 2016-11-08 | reverse complement strand
ACTGAAATCGTTAGGGAAATCGCCTATTCAGTGGGGTTAATTTTACAGTTCAGCTACCATTTGATCATAGGGTAATTTTTTTGAAATGATGTCTAATTGCATCAGTTGGTCTTGAACCGCTTCGACAGTTGAAGGGGAGATGTTTTTTTGTGACCATTCTGTGAGTGCCAGCCACTGTTTTACATCTTCATTTTTTTGTTCATAGCGCTTGGATATAATGCTGTCTATTTCAGGGATTTGTTTAAACGTTTCTGTAATGGAGTTGATGACTTCTAGAATGGCTAGAAGCGTTTCTTTGTCGTTTGATATAAATTCATCACGCACAGCAATGACGAAGCAAGGCCAAGGCGTAGGACAATCGCCCAACCTTCTGAAGATTTGTTGATCGACCAGAGGCTTGGTTGTAAATTTCTCCCACATAAAATAATCAGCTTGTTCTTTAGTAAGTGCCTCCACAGCACCGTCCAAATCTTTTACCACCTCAAACTCTAAATCGCTTGTTGTATCCCAACCGAGCTCCATTGCGTTCACATACGCCATTAAATGTGATCCAGACCCAAACCGACTGATAGCTGCACGTTGACTTTTGAGGTCACTAAGTTGTTTAAAAGCAGATTTTTCTGCCACATGAATCCCCCAAATTAAGGGCGATTCTACAAAAACTTGAACAATTTTACAGGGACTTCCATCTGTTATGTCCTTAATGATTCCTTCTGTTAAAATCACAGCGATATCAATTTCATTATCGCGTAGTGCTTTGGTCATTTGACCAGTTCCACCAAAATAATCCTTCCAACGAACATCAATATTGTGTGACTTAAAATGGCCTTGTTTCAGTGCTACATACCAAGCATAATTGAAGTGTTCTGGAACTCCGCCAACCCTTACATTTTTCATCTAAGAAACAAGTTTATTCAGCGTATAAATTATTAATTTGTCGATGGTGGCTTGTGGGGTTTTGCTAAAAGTTCCCAAAGCTCTGTTGGCTAAAATAGCATTCATAGAACAGGCATCATGCCCTAGCAATTTTGATAAGCCATAAATGGCAGACGTTTCCATTTCAAAATTGGTCACTTTTAAGCCATTGTATTCAAAACTATCCATTTTATGATTCAGACTATCATCTTGTAATTCTAAACGCAACACACGTCCTTGAGGGCCGTAAAAACCACCACAAGTTGCTGTCAACCCAGTAAGCGTTTGTTCGCTTTTTAACTTAGCTTCTAAGCGACTTGAATTTTGAATGATAACAGGATAAGGTTTTTGTGGACTCCATTGGGTATGGTTCACAAAAGCAGCTTCGATAGGTGGATGTTTTATCGCGTCAATTTTATAAGATTGTAACATCCCATTAATATCCATTGCATAGCCACTTAACACAAAACTATCGACATCAATATCGGGTTGTAATGCTCCTGATGTTCCGATGCGCACAATTGATAAACTAGTTTTAATCGCTTTAATTTTACGCGTTTCAAAGTCAATGTTAACCAAAGCATCTAGTTCATTCAAAACAATATCAATATTATCAGGACCAATCCCTGTAGAAATTACAGAAAGACGCTTTCCTTTGTAGGTTCCTGTTTGTGTTTTGAATTCGCGGCTTTGTACTTCAAAATCAATCGAATCAAAATATTTTGTAACCTCCCCAACACGTTCTTGATCGCCTACAAAAATAAGGGTATCTGCTATATCCGAAGGTTTCAAATTAAGATGGTATATACTCCCATCAGGGTTGAGTATCAATTCAGAGTTTTTTATAGACATTTTATAATTTTAATATTAGCCGCCAACACGTTTGACTTGAAACCCAAGATCTTTTAAAAACGCCATTATTTTATCTCTATAATCGCCTTGGATGATAATAGTGTTGTTTTTGAAACTACCACCTACACTGAATTTCTTTTTGAGATCTTTGGCAAGAATTTTAAAATCCTTATCCGCTCCTGTGTAGCCTTCAATAATGGTGATGGGTTTTCCTTTTCGTTTTTCGTATTTACAGATAATTGGATCATCCTGCATCCATAGAGAGTGTTCCATGACTTTAGATTTCGCTTCAGGACTTTCAATATGTTCCGGAAATAAATTTTTGAGTTGGTCTTTTAAATCCATTATTTTTTGGCTAACCCCAATTCTTTAATGCGTTGGTCTAAATATTCACCAGCAGTGATGTCTTCAAATTGTTTTGGGTTTTCCGCATCAATACAGTTTTCCAAAACATTAAGTTTCATAGCACTGATAGGGTGCAAAAAAAATGGAATCGAGTAGCGAGATGAACCCCAAAGTTCACGGGGAGGATTAACCACCCGGTGGATGGTTGATTTTAACTTGTTATTGGTATGACGCGACAACATATCACCCACATTTATCATTAATTCATCGGGGTTAGCAATGGCATCAATCCATTCGCCCTCAAGGTTTTGAACCTGAAGCCCTTTGCCTTGTGCGCCCATTAATAAGGTGATGAGGTTAATATCGCCGTGAGCTGCTGCACGTTCGGCATTTTTTGGTTCTTCCTTGATGGGTGGGTAATGAATGGGTCGTAAAATACTATTTCCGTTATGTACATACTTGTCAAAATAAAACTCATCTAATCCTAAATGAAGGGATAAAGCTCTCAAAACATAAGTAGCCGTTTTTTCCAACATTTTATAGGCTTCTTTTCCGACGGTATTAAATTCGTCAAGCTCACTAACGACTAAGTTTTTAGGGTATTCTGCCTCGAGTTCTGGATTGTCTTGCACATACTGTCCAAAATGCCAAAACTCCTTTAAATCGCCTTCTTTTCTCCCTTTTGCACTTTCTTTTCCAAAGGATACATACCCTCGTTGTCCACCAATTTCTGGAACTTCGTAGCGTTGTTTCTGTGCTGTCGATAAATCAAAAAACTTTTTAATTTCAGAATATAACTTATCTACTAAAGGGTCTTCTAAAAAATGACCTTTAAGGGCTACAAATCCTATAGTTTCATAGGCTTGTCCAATTTCATCTACAAATTTTTGTTTGATCTTAGGGTCGTTTGACAAAAAGTCTAAAAGATTAACGCTTGGGATTTTATTCATGGCATTTATTTAATCATGTGTGTAACAAAGATAACAATTCAAAAGTTTTACAAAAGCAATTTTTTAAAGTTAAACAATTCTAATTAATATTTTCCTATTTTTGGTGAACAAACAAACTAAATTTGAAACCATTATTTAAGTACGATTCTAAAAAAATCAGTTCAAAAACTCAACAGTCTTTGTATTTCAATATGTTGAAATCCAGACTTATTGAGGAGAAAATGCTGATTTTACTTCGACAAGGAAAAATTTCGAAATGGTTCTCAGGAATAGGGCAGGAAGCAATTTCTGTAGGCGTTACAATGGCGCTAAACTCCGACGAATATATCCTACCAATGCATCGTAATTTGGGTGTCTTTACAACACGAGAGATCCCCTTACATCGTTTGTTTTGTCAATGGCAAGGTAAAGCTAGCGGCTTTACAAAAGGTCGAGATCGATCGTTTCATTTCGGAACTCAAGAGTATAAAATTATTGGAATGATTTCGCATTTGGGACCACAACTTGGTGTTGCGGATGGAATTGCACTTTCTCACATTCTAAAAAAAGAAGCCAAACTCACTGCTGTATTTTCTGGAGATGGTGGAACGAGTGAAGGCGATTTTCATGAAGCCCTCAATGTAGCTTCTGTTTGGAATTTACCTGTTTTATTTTGTATTGAAAATAATGGTTATGGGCTTTCAACGCCGACTAACGAACAATATAATTGTGAGTCAATTGCCGATCGTGGTGTAGGTTATGGAATGGAATCTCATGTGATTGAAGGCAATGATGTATTGGAGGTGTTTTCTAAAGTAGATGCGATTGCCAAAAGTGTTCGGAAAAAGCCACGACCTGTTTTAATTGAGTTCAAAACATTTAGAATGCGTGGTCACGAAGAAGCGAGTGGCACAAAATACGTAGCTCAAGAGTTATTAGATTTATGGGCCAAAAAAGATCCGATCTTAAATTTTGAAACATATCTTCTTCAAGAAAAAATTATTACTACTGATGAAATAGACCGTTTTAAATCGGCCTTCAATAAAGATATTCAAAACGGTCTGCAAATCGCTTTTGACGAGCCAGAAATTATACCAAACTTGCAAACGGAGCTTGTAGACGTTTACAAATCTTTTGAATACAGCGCTATTGAGCCGAGTTCAAACAGAGAAACCAAACGACTCATTGATGCAATTTCTGATGGACTTCGTCAGTCTATGGAAGTGCATCCAGATTTGGTAATCATGGGACAGGACATTGCTGAATATGGTGGAGTTTTTAAAATCACAGATAACTTTGTTAAACTGTTCGGAAAAGAACGGGTTCGAAATACTCCTATATGCGAATCGGCTATTGTCGAAGCCGCAATGGGCTTATCTATTGCTGGAACTAAATCCATAGTTGAAATGCAATTTGCAGATTTTGTAAGCTCAGGGTTTAATCCAGTGGTTAATTACTTGGCAAAATCCCATTACCGTTGGGGGCAAGCCGCCGATATTGTTGTCCGTATGCCTTGTGGTGCTGGTGTGGCTGCAGGACCTTTTCATTCCCAAACCAACGAAGCTTGGTTTACCAAAACTCCAGGACTAAAAGTTGTTTATCCCGCCTTTCCTTACGATGCAAAAGGAATGTTAGCAACCGCTATAAACGATCCAAACCCAGTTTTGTTTTTTGAGCACAAAGCCTTGTATCGCAGTATAAGACAAGAAGTTCCATCAGATTATTTTACCCTTCCATTTGGCGTAGCATCTCTTTTGAAAGAAGGTTCAGAGGTTACCATAATTACGTATGGTGCAGCTGTGCATTGGGCATTGGAAACTTTAGAGAGACATCCGCATATTTCGGCTGATTTAATTGATCTAAGAAGTTTACAACCCTTAGATTTTGAATCGATTTTGACCTCTGTCAAAAAAACCAACAAAGCCATTATCCTACAAGAGGATTCGTTGTTTGGAAGTATGGCTTCAGATATTTCATCTCAATTGATGGAACACGCCTTTGAATTTTTAGACGCACCTGTTAAACGTGTGGCAAGTATAGAAACGCCCATTCCATTTGCAAGTGCGCTAGAACAGCAGTATCTTGCAAAGCGAAAATTTGATGAAGAACTAATGGCGTTATTAGCGTATTAAATGGAGTATTTAGAATTATTTATAAATGCCTTTATTGGAACATTAGATTGGACTTGGAAATCCATTTGTTTTGAAGTGCCTTGGAACCGCAATTATTTTTGGGGTTTAATAGCAATCTCACTACTCGTATGGGGAGCTGAAATGCTATTTCCTTGGCGTAAACAACAATCTGTTTTTAGAAAAGATTTTTTTCTTGATGGGTTTTATATGTTTTTTAATTTTTTCATTTTTAGTATGTTTATTAGTGGAGTGTATAAAATTATCTCCAAAATTGCGACAGAACAATTTCAAATCCGTCCCAATGCGATAGCCTTGGTCGATTTGTCTGACTTTTCACCAGTAGTTCAATTATTAATCTTCTTCGTAGTATTGGACTTTGTACAATGGTTAACTCACATGGTATTACATCGTTTTTCGTTTTTATGGAAGTTTCATAAAGTACATCACTCTGTAAAAGAAATGGGATTTGCAGCACATTTGCGTTACCACTGGATGGAAAATATTCTTTACAAACCCTTCAAAGTGATTGCGCTAATGCTGTTAGGAGGCTTCGAACCTGAACAAGCATTTATTGTACATTTTATTGCGATCTCAATTGGGCACCTTAACCATGCAAATATCAAACTCAATTACGGGCCTTTGAAATATGTGTTTAACAATCCTGTGATGCATTTATACCACCATGCACAAGCCTTACCTGAGAACTTTAAAATGGGAGCTAATTTTGCAATTAGTCTTAGTCTGTGGGATTATATTTTTAAAACCAATTATGTTCCTGAGCCTGATAAAAATCTTGTATTGGGTTACAGTGATGATCAAAAAATGCCCTCAGGGTTTTTTGGTCAATTGATTTATGGGTTTAAAAAAGGAGATTAAATTATCAGCCGTTTCGAGCATTCACAAAATCTGTAATCAAATAGGAGAGGAGTTTTCCAGTTTGTCTATTTTCGCTTTCTGTTCCTGTAGCTGCTTCACAGATGTGTAAGTAAGTGGCATTCCGATGTGTGCCAAAATAATGTATAAATCGTCGTGTTTGATTTACTGAAAATCCACTAGGAGTCTGTGCACTACTAGGGATATTTTGAATGGCATCGCAGTCAATCTCAATACCAAACTTTGAACCTGCAATAAATGCCATTGCAGTTTTACATGCCTTTTTAAAAGAAGTTTGTTTCCGAACAACTAGATCTTCAAATGTGTTAAATTTTATGTTTGATTTTGAGGCTTCGATATAGTTTAAAATTTCTTGAGATGTGTAGTTTTCATGCATTCCAAAACAATAATAACGGTTTAAGTACCCTTCGTGAATGGCATAGTTAAACCCATTTCCACTGTGACGCCCTTCCAATGCTCTTAAATCGGTATGGGCATCAAAATTAATAGCATTTATCTTAGAATCTAAAGCGAGCGCACTTCCTTTTATTGCGCCATACGCATTGTTATGTCCCCCTCCAATGAGTATCGGGATTTTCCCAGCCTTCACGATTGTACAGACCAATTCTGCTACGTATTGGTCAATTTTCTCTACACAACTTCGATAAGCACTTTGGAGTTGATCTGGTTTGACCGCAGACAATGTTTTGTATTCGTCTGAAAACTCTAAATGCCCTAGTATTAGTACGTTTGATGGGGTTGTAAAGGGATTGCTTTGAAGGTTTAAAAGTGATTTTAGAGCGATTTCCCAAGTATTTTTTGTGCCAGCTCGCCCATGGTTTGCCAAAATGCCAATATCTTCTTTAATTCCAAAAAGTACAAATTTCACTTCAGAATCTTCAAGCATCGATGGTAAATTACTAAGATTAGATAGAAATTTAGTGGATTCATAAAATTTAGTTTCCCCTGATCTTTTGGATGTAATCCGTTTTAAAGTTTCGCTGCTAATAAGTTGAAGATTATTCATTTTTACGATACATTTGCTAGTCTTTAAAATTACAATTTTTTATTGTTTTAAAAACACTTTATTTTAACCCTAATTAAATTATCATGACTACAACATCTTCAAACAAACCATCAAAGACACCAATTATTATACTGGCAATATTGCTTGTTGGAACCTTAATTTATAGCTTTAAAATGTATCAAGACCATAAAGCTACAACATTAGTCTTGGAAAATGAAAAAACTGAAGTGCTCAAAAATTTAGAGAATATGTATTCGTTGTACAACGAAGCAAACGCCGATAATGAAGTGGCGAATGAAAAACTTATACAGGCACAAACTCGTTTAGATTCTCTGATGAAAGAGCTTAAATCTTCAAAATTAACGGTATCTGCATTGCTCAAATACAAGAAAAAATATTTTAATTTAGAATCTGAAATGGAAGTGTTACTGGAAGAAAATGCGACACTGAAATTTCAAAATACGTTATTGGAAACGTCTTTAGATAGTACACAAAATCAATTGACTACTCAATTGGCGTCCAATTCGAAGTTAGAAGCACAAAATCTTCAGTTATCAGAGACTGTGAGCCTGGCTAAAAAACTCACTGTCGAACGTTTAAATGCCTTTGGTGTGATCCAAAGAAGATCAGGAAAGTTAGTGCCTACAACACGTGCCTCAAGGGTTGACAATTTAAGAATCTGTTATTCAGTGCCTTCAAATCTGTTAACTGAGTCAGGAGAAAAAACTTATTTTGTCCAAGTTATTAATCCGAGTCTTAATGTGGTTGAATCAAATACACCTGTGCCGTTTGCAGAAGGTGTTTTAAAATACAGTTACGTGAGTGCATTCACATACGATAATAAATTGTTAGATGTATGTGATTTCGTTTCTACTAAAGAAAGAGATTATGAAAAAGGACTCTATACCGTAAATGTGTTTGATCAAAATACATTGATCACTACGTCCACGTTCACTTTGAAATAGAACCCCCTTATTTTATAAACGCTCCATTTATCATGACTTGATGAATGGGGTTGTTTCCAAAGTGGTAAGGGATTTGACGGTAAGAACTCATCTCTTTCGTGATGATAAGGTTTGCTTTTTTACCTGTTGCGATACTTCCGTAGTGTTCTGAAATGTCCATTGCATAGGCACCATTTAGTGTGGCTGCATTAATGGCCTCTTCTGGAGTCATATTCATTTTAATGCAAGCAAGGCTAACTACAAAATTCATATTTCCACTAGGAGCAGAGCCCGGATTGTAATCCGATGCTAGGGCAAGAGCAATCCCCGAATCCATTAATTTTCGTGCTGGAGTATAAGGAATCCCTAAAAAGAAAGAACATCCAGGAAGTGCCACGGGAATTGTATCTGAGTGTTTTAAGACCTCGATATCCTCTTGATTGAGCACTTCTAAGTGATCGACCGATAAGGCCTTGTACTGAACTCCCAATTTAACCCCTCCAAAGGCATTAAATTGATTCACATGAATTTTTGGAACTAATCCATACTCTGCAGCAGCTTTCAGAATTTGTTCGGTATCATCCACAGAAAAATAGTTTTTTTCACAAAATACATCCACAAAATCCGCTAATTTTTGACGAGCTATTTCTGGCAGCATACTGTTAATAATCAGGTCAATATAAGCTTGTTTATTGGACTTAAATTGTTTTGGAATGGCATGTGCTCCCAAAAAGGTTGATTTTATTTTTAGGGGGGCTTTATCTTTAATGGTTTTAATCACTTGAAGCATTTTTAGCTCTGCTTCGTGGCTTAGACCATATCCAGATTTGATTTCCAACGCACCAGTACCAAGTTGCATGAGTGCGTTGACACGTTCCATGGATTGTTCAAAAAGGGCGTCTTCAGTTGTGTTTTGTAAGGTTTGAGCGGAGTTCAAAATACCACCGCCTTTCGCGGCAATAGCCTCGTAACTTAAGCCGTTTATCCGATCTACAAATTCTTGTGAACGGTCGCCCGCATAAACTACATGTGAATGGCTGTCGCACCAAGTGGGGAGTATAATTCTTCCTGTAACATCAATAACTTCATCCGTTTCTTGAATGACCAAATCTGCCATGGCTCCAAAATCCAAAATGGTATCCCCTTGAATTCGTAAAAATGCATTTTTTATGTGTGGTAATGTTTTCATAGCATCCCCTACGACTTTCCCCTCCGATTTTGGACGGGTTTGAAGTAACTCTTTAATGTGCGTAAAAAGGATGTTCATAGATTTACTTTAGGCTTCCAACCATCTGTTCTGGTTTTACCCAAGCATCGTAATTTTCGGCAGTGACATACCCAAGATTTATGGCTTCTTCTCTAAGTGTTGTACCATTTTTATGGGCTGTGTTTGCGATTTCAGCGGCTTTATAATACCCAATTTTGGTGTTTAAAGCTGTGATCAACATCAACGAATTGTTTAATAATTTTTCAATCACATCGTGGTTGGGTTCAATTCCAGACGCGCAAAGGGCTTCAAAACTAAGTGCGGCATCGCCTAACAGTTGTGCAGATTGCAAGAAGTTTGCAGCCATCATGGGTTTAAACACGTTCAATTCATAATGTCCTTGGGTTCCACCCACGGAAATGGCAACATCGTTACCCATCACTTGCGCACAAACCATTGTGAGTGCCTCACACTGTGTGGGATTCACTTTTCCTGGCATGATTGAGCTTCCAGGTTCGTTTGCAGGAATGGTAATTTCTCCAATTCCAGAGCGTGGACCTGATGCCATCATACGAATATCGTTTGCGATTTTGTTTAAAGAAACCGCCAGTTGTTTTAGAGCGCCATGACTTTCAACGATTGCATCGTGAGCAGCAAGGGCTTCAAATTTGTTTGGTGCTGTAATGAAAGGGAGTTCCGTAAATTCTGCAATGTATTTAGCTACCAATTCGGAATAGCCATCTGGTGTGTTTAATCCTGTACCTACAGCTGTACCGCCCAAAGCGAGTTCGCTGAGGTGTTCCAGAGTGTTTTTGAGTGCTTTTAAACCGTGATCCAGCTGTGAAACATAGCCCGAAAATTCTTGTCCCAAAGTTAGAGGTGTCGCATCCATAAGGTGCGTACGTCCAATTTTTACAACGGATTTGAATTGTTCAGATTTTTTCTGAAGGGTGTCTCGTAATTTTTGAATGCCGGGTATGGTGGTTTCTACCACTTTTTTGTAGGCTGCAATATGCATCCCAGTAGGGAAGGTGTCGTTTGAAGATTGTGATTTATTAACGTCATCATTGGGTTGAATGGTTTTTTCGCCTTCGCCAATTACATTTCCTGCCAGTTGATGGGCTCGGTTGGCAATGACTTCATTCAGATTCATATTACTTTGTGTCCCAGAACCGGTTTGCCAAATGACCAAAGGAAATTGATCGTCGTGTTTGCCTGTGAGGATTTCGTCACAACTTTGTGCAATCAAATCGCGTTTTTCAGAAGAGAGAACTCCAAGATCACAATTGGTATAGGCAGCCGCTTTTTTTAAATAAGCAAACCCATATACAATATCGATTGGCATGGATGCAGCATTTCCAATTTTGAAATTATTTCTGGAGCGTTCCGTTTGGGCACC
>Ga0228672_1001195_pt1 | contig 10634 bp, 8 predicted proteins | sample 90DmetaG_FD_182788 | JGI IMG/M metagenome (GOLD analysis project Ga0228672, IMG submission 182788) | Seawater microbial communities from Monterey Bay, California, United States - 90D | ecosystem: Environmental > Aquatic > Marine > Coastal | place: USA: California | collected 2016-11-08 | reverse complement strand
TAGAAAATTGGATACTTGTTGTCTTAATTCTTGCAGACCATTTACTGGTAAATAATGATTGTTAGCGGCATTATTTTTTAATTCTTCAACAATAGATTGATGAATTGGAAAAGGAGATTGACCAAATCCAAAATGAGTAATCTCTTGACCTTTATTACGCAATTCTCTAACCTTCTCGTTAATTAATAAAGTTGCTGAAGGTTTTAATTCTGAAATATGTTGGTTTATTTTCATACGTGAAAAATAAAAAAAAGAGACCTAATAGGTCTCTTTTTTTTATTAAAAGTTGATAACTTTTTTTTATGATGGATCTTCAGTGAAAAAAGCGTAAGATGCATTTCCTTCTGAGTTTATACTTTTAGTAAGCCAGAAATTCCATCCCATTATTGGAGGATTAATAGTAAAAGAAAAAGAATTTTCTGAAGTAGTTATATCAAAAGTAATATCTACTGGCTGGGTAAAAAACGGGGAGAAAAATACCTGAGGAAATTCAGTTATATACAAGGCATAATTACCATCAGATAACACACCGCTCACATTCTCTTCATTTGTAACTCCTGCACTTGAGTCTACTGTATTACCAGACCAAGACCAAAAAGATGTCATTTCGTCTAGATCTATATCTATATCTTGACCTCCTTCCCAAGTCATTTTGACAGCAAAATAGCCTTTTCTCATTAATCTCACTGAGGTATTACCAGAAATACTAGTTGTAAAATTTCTTACAGAGGCATTTACAACGATAAAATCTGAAAGATTTACATCAATAAAATTATCATTAGCACCAAAAGCTACAGGAATTTTTAATGTATTATTACCAGTACTAGTTGAAGATGTCTTTGTATCTCCACCGTCTAGAGAATATTCTACAGTTGAATAACTAGGCAATGGTTCAGAAAAACTAATGACTAAGTCATAACTTGTAGCGTCATCTGGAACACCAATAATATCACTTTGGTTATCAAATGATGCCGTAATTGATTTTTGTGGTAGTACATTTAATGCATCATCATCGTCTACATTACATCCAACGAATGTAAAAACAGCTAACAATACTATACTTAATTTATATATATGTTTCATTTGTGTATATTTTAATATTGAATTATGGTGTACTTTACTTCGCTTCCGTCTGTAGACTTAGTAATTTCTATCGTATCTCTTGTATCAGTATAACTACCTGACGCATTTAATAATTCACCCGTAAATGGGTAAACGGTTTGTGTTGGATGAGATACTACTTCAACCTCAAGTAACCAGTCAATTGCTGATGATGACACAGACCAAGGTGCTATTTGAAAAATATATACTCCATCAGCCGCTGAAGACGGAAGTGTAAGGTATTCTGTATTGGTAAATCCTTGGGCAAGATCTATATTACCACCTAAAGCTACAGAATATATCCCTGCATCTAAATCAGAAGAACCATCCCAAGAAAAAACTAGCTCCAAAGGACCTGCTTCTGTTACCACAGAAAAAGGTAATGTATCCACTACATCAATTGTTCTGGTGGCATCTCCTGAAGTTAAATAATAATCACTATTATCGCCAAGGTCTGCATCTAATATTTCAATAGTAAACGTTTCTGCATTAGTTCCCTCAGCCACACCATCATCAGAAAAACTAACAACTACATCTACTGAAGTATCTCCAGCAGGAATTATAACAGTTTCTGGATAATTTGCTCCATCTATAGTTCCATCAGATGAGGAAACTCCTATCGTTAAAACAGTTGCAACAGGTAATGGATTTGAGCTTAATCCAATTACAAACGTAACAGCATTTAAAGGATCGCTCTCTAGTACAAGTTGGCCATCGTTAGCATCTATAAATCCAAAATTTATTTCACTTGTAGGAGTTAAGACTCCTGGGTTTGTTACACTATCTACTTCATCCTGACCACACGAAATTAAAAGTGTGAAGGAAATTAATAATAGTGCTAAATATTTAATATTTTTCATATTGTATTAGTTTGTATTTATAATTTAAATTTTAATCTAGCAAAAACTGTTCTACCATTAATTCCAAACTGAGATGTAACACGAGGATATATAAAATTATTACCGCTTGTTAAGTTAGATGGACTTGCGTCTGGGAATACATTAAATATATTACTAGACCCTACAGTTAACGTTAAATTTTCTGATACATCATATCCAAAAGACATATCAGTTAAAACTTTAGCTCCAAATTCTGGATGAACACGAGCAGCATTAATAGTTGCGCCCGGTGTTGTATCAGGATTTGTTACAGCTCCAAAAAATGAGTTTCTTAAAAAGATGTTCCATTTATCTCCCTGCAACATGTGCCCTAAATTAGCTTTAAGTCTAGGTGTAGCTTTTTCAAGGAAATAAGATTCTCTTTCTCCAAAATATGTTCCAATTTGATCCACTAATTCAGGAGAAGCATTAATTTCGTCTACTCTTTGGGTAAAAGCATAAGTTACAGCTAAATCACTTGAGAAAGTTAAATCTGAGATAGATGCTTTGTGAGATATAACAACATCAAATCCTTTTGTTTCTGTATCAATTGCATTTGAAAAGAAACGAGCAGATTCTGCCGCAGTAACAATTCCGTCAGGAATACCAAAGTTTCCAGTTAAAACAACTCTATCATCAATTCCTGTAAAGAATCCATCTACGGTTAAACTAAGATTAGCATCTGGTATCTTGGCAGTAACTCCAAAACTTGCACTAAATGACTCTTCTTGTTTTAGTTGAGGAATTCCTAAGGCTCCAGCAATTTGACTGTCATTTGAAAAGGTTCCAACTTCGTAAGGAACTCCAGATATAAAGTTTGTACTAATGGTATTAAAATTTAACTGAGCTAAAGAAGGAGCTCTAAAACCTGTACTTGCAGCAGCTCTTAAATTTACGTTATCGCTTAATCTTACAATACCAGCTAATTTCCAATTGAAAGTAGATCCGAAATCACTGTAGTTTTCGTATCTAACTGCTCCAGAAAGGAATAAGTTCTTATTAACATCTAGTTCTAAGTCTCCATAAAAAGCATAACTGTTTCTAGTTGCATTTCTTTCGTTAGCTGGTCTAAAGCCAGGAAAAACTTGAATTCCACCAGCTCTAGATCTACCGAAGAAATCTACTACTTGTGTATCAGCACTTCCATCCCAGATATCTCCGTTAATATCGTAAGTTGCCCATGATTCTTCTTGTCCTGCAAAAATATCATACGCTTCCATTCTGTACTCAGAACCAATTGCTACGTTTAATCCAGACATTACATCATCGTAGAATTTTGTTAAATCTAAATTGGTTGTGTTTTGTGCAAAAGAAAATCCTCCAGCATACACCTCTAATGGTGATGCTTGTTGTAAACTTGCGTTACTTGAATTTCCAATATTGAAATCAAAAGAGTTTTTACCGTAGGTATTACTAAAATCAATATCCCAGTCTCCTTGCTTTCCTTTAATACCTACTGAGATAGACTCATCATTTACAATTGAATTTATCTCTGGAAGCATTCCTGCAGGATACAATCCTGTAAAAGCTCTTGATTGCGCTGGTCTTCTGTAAAAACCTGCAGCATTTCCTCTTCTATGACTTATCCCTCCAAATGCATAAAAGCTAAAATCATCGTTAAGTTGTAATTCCATGTTTGCCATGAACTTACCATTTCTTAATCTAGATTGACCAACTCTCATACTAAAATCTTGTCTTGTAAGACCTCTAGTAACTAATTCATCGTCTGATGTATTGAAGTTTAATAAACCTCTTAAATCATCAATTGAAGTTGCTGCGTTAATTTGATTCTTCAATGAAAAAGGAAAGTGAGTAACTCCCTGAGCAGCAGTTTGAATTTGAGCTAAAGAATATTGGGTGATATCTGAACCATATCCAGTATTTAAACCTACCCATTCTACTGAGTTACTTCCATCAAATATTTGACCAGTAAATCCTTCAGCACCTGCTCTGAATGATGGAGCCCTTGTAGACATAGATCCAGTGAAATTAATGAAACTCCCTTTATCATCTAGTGGAATTCCATAATTCACATCAAATTGGAAGCTTTCTCCGTCCATACCACCACTTTGGTTGTTTGTTTGGTCTCCCCAATTAGATCCTTGATTTACTTGAAACTCTAATCCATCACTATTTTTTAACACTATATTGATCACACCAGCAATGGCATCACTACCATATTGAGCTGCTGCACCATCTTTTAAAATCTCTATTCTTTTAATTGAAAAAGCTGGGATAGCATTCATATCTGTTCCAACGCTACCTCTACCAACAGTACTGTTTACATTTACTAATGATGTACTGTGCCTTCTTTTCCCATTTACCAATACCAACACCTGGTCTGGCCCTAAACCTCTCAAAGCTGCAGGATCAATGTGATCTGTTCCGTCAGAAACGGTTTGAGAAGTAGATGTAAATGAAGGTGCTACATAATTTAAAATATCATTTACCGACACTTGAGGTCCTGAACTGATTAGTTCTGTAACATCAATGACATCAACTGGAACTGGTGTATTGACAACAGTCCTATTCTTATTTCTAGATCCTACTAATACAACTTCATCTAATGAAAGATTATCTTCCTCCAAAACAATTGTAACATAACTTGTATCAGAGATGTTTTTATCAACAGTTTTAAAACCTAGAGAGGATACAGAGATTGTTGTTGGTAATTTCTGCACGTTTAACGAAAATTCTCCGTTCTCATCAGTTGTTGTACCGTTAGTGGTTCCTTTTTCTACGACATTCATAAATGACAAAGCTTCTCCGCTTGAATCAGTTACTTTACCTTTTACTGTTTGAGCACTGATTGTCACAGCTCCAAATAATAAAAACACTACCGTAAAAAATTTTAAAAAGTTATTTTGTTTCATATAAGTGGTATTGATTGATAATAAAAGCAAATGTTACTTTTTTTTTTGTTAAAAACAAAAAAACACACGCTTTAATGACTTATTTAAACAACATTTTTTTAAAATTGTACTCTCAAAACAAAAAAAGGCTTGTAAACACTACCTTTAACCAATTTTTAACAATGAAAAAAAATCGAATAGTGTAGTTTTGATTTCAATTTTTTAATAGCAAATACCCAATAACAAAATGGACGTAGACATTAGGTCAATTAACGAAAAAATAGAGCGTGAAAGTGCTTTTGTAGACATACTCACTTCAGAAATGAACAAGGTTATTGTTGGACAAAAAGACATGATAGAGCGATTGCTAATTGGATTGTTAGGCAATGGACATATCTTACTGGAAGGTGTTCCTGGCTTAGCAAAAACATTAGCCATTAATTCTCTCTCCAAAGCTGTGCAGGGATCATTTAGTAGGGTTCAATTTACACCTGATTTGTTACCCGCTGATGTAGTAGGAACTATGATTTACAATATGAAAGAAAATGATTTTTCTATTAAGAAAGGTCCAATTTTTGCAAACTTTGTTCTTGCAGATGAGATTAATAGAGCTCCTGCTAAGGTTCAATCAGCACTTCTAGAAGCAATGCAAGAGAGACAAATAACAATTGGTGACACCACTTTTAATCTTGACCAACCTTTTTTAGTTATGGCAACTCAAAATCCTGTTGAGCAAGAAGGAACTTATCCTCTCCCTGAAGCACAAGTAGACAGGTTTATGTTAAAAACTGTTATCGATTATCCTAAGTTATCTGATGAACAAGCTATCATGAGGCAAAATTTAAATGGTAATTTTAATACCATTAATCCTGTAGTTTCAATTGATCAAATAATTAAGGCAAGAGAGGCTGCCAACGAAGTCTACATGGATGAAAAAATTGAAAAATATATACTTGATATTATTTTTGCCACCAGATATCCAGAACGATATAATCTTTCTCAACTGAAACCACTAATTAGTTTTGGTGCGTCACCTAGAGGGAGTATTAATCTCGCAAAAGCTGCTAAATGTTATGCCTTCATAAAAAGAAGAGGCTATGTAATTCCTGAGGATGTAAGAGCCATTGTTTATGATGTATTGCGTCATAGAATAGGAATAACCTACGAAGCTGAAGCTGAAAATATTTCATCGGTAGATATCATCAATTCAATCATTAATGAAATAGAAGTTCCTTAAAATTACATTTTTTTATTGAAGCCTTTTAAGGGCGTTTTTTGAAAAGATTACTTAAACCATGGATACTAAGGAAATACTAAAAAAAGTACGTAAAATAGAGGTAAAGACAAGACGTTTGTCTGATCATATTTTTGGAGGAGAATACCATTCTACTTTTAAAGGTAGAGGTATGACTTTTTCTGAGGTTAGAGCTTATCAATTTGGAGATGATGTTAGAGCAATAGATTGGAATGTTACTGCTCGTTACAACGAGCCTTTCATTAAGGTTTTTGAGGAGGAAAGAGAGCTTACAATGATGTTAATGGTAGATGTTTCCGGTTCTGAAAATTTTGGAACTTCAGAACAATTTAAAAAAGACACCATTACAGAAATTTCTGCTACACTAGCATTTTCTGCTATTCAAAACAACGATAAAGTTGGATTGATTCTTTTTTCTAACCAAATAGAATTATTTATCCCTCCTAAAAAAGGAAAAAGTCATGTACTAAGAATAATTCGAGAATTAATAGAGTTTTCTCCCAAGAGTTACAATACTGACATTGCAGAAGCTTTCAAATTTCTGTCCAATGTGATGAAAAAGAAGGCCATTGTTTTTATGTTATCTGATTTTATGGATGATGATTATGAAAGAACTTTAAAAATTGTAGGAAACAAACATGATATTACAGGTATTCGTGTGTATGACAAACACGACGAAGAGATCCCAAACCTTGGACTAGTTCCTATGGTAGATTCAGAAACAAATACTGTTCAACTCGTAAACACTGCTTCTAGAAAGATCAGAAATAATTATAAATCTTCTGCAATTAAGATGTCTAACTATTTTAAAACAACTTTCAAGAAAAGTGGTTCAGGAACCATTGATACAAGAGTTGATGAAGACTATGTGAAAAAATTATTAGGATACTTTAAACACAAAGGAAAATAAAAATATGAGCACTAGAATTTTTTTATTTTTTTCATTAATTTCCTACCTGGCTTTTCCGCAAAAGGTTATTGTTAAATCTGATACCACCAACATTAGAATTGGTGAACAGTTTATGTATCAAATTAACATAAATGACACCGCTAATGTAATTTTGCCTGAAAAAATTGAAAATTTAAAAAACTTAGAAGTTGTAAATGATATTGAGGTTGATACTTTAAAGAATGCTTTGATTAAAAAATATGTAATGACCGGGTTTGATAGTGGTGCATTTTATATCCCATCTCAACAGATATTTATTAAGAACAGAGCTTATATTACAGATTCTATTTTAATTAATGTAGCCACCATTGCCATAGATACAACCAAACAAAAATTATTTCCAATCAAGGCTATTCAGAGCGAGCCATTGGTCTATGATGACTTTAAACCTTACATAATCTGGGTAATTCTAATTTTAATCCTGATTGCTGTTTTTGTCTATTATTTTGTTTTTAGAAAAAAACCGATAGTTGACCAGGAAGAGCCTATTGTTCAGATTCCTCCTTATGATGAGGCCATCGAAAAGCTTAAAAAGCTAGACAATAAATTACTTTGGCAAAATAATCAGATCAAAAAATATTATAGTGAGCTTACCGAAATTATCAGAGATTTTATTGAAAAAGAATTAAAAATACCTGCATTAGAAATTACCACACAAGAACTAATTGAAGCCCTCTCTAATCTAGATAAATCTGAGACTTTACAAATTGACAAAGAAACTACAAGAAAATTAAATTCTCTTTTAAGTGAAGCTGATTTAGTAAAATTTGCAAAATCGACACCGCTTTCTCACGAAATTGAGGATGACAGAAAAAACGCAGAAAATATTTTAAATGACTTAAAACCCTTAATAATAGAAGAAGCTGAGAATGATGAATTGGAATAACTTTGAATTTAACAACCCTGAGTTCTTGTGGCTGCTAGCGTTAATTCCGTTCATAGCCACTTGGTTTTTTCTTGTGAGAAAAAAAGAAACAGCTACACTAACCGTTTCTAGTCTAAAAGGATTTAATACAACATCTAGTTTTTTACCTAAACTGAAACCTTTATTACCCATCATTAGATTAATATCTCTTACCCTTTTAATAATTGCATTAGCCAGACCAAGAAATGTTGCCGTAAGTACAAAAGTTAAAGCTAACAGAGGAATCGATATTGTAATGGCCATTGATGTATCTGCTAGCATGCTTGCAAGAGATTTGAAGCCTAATAGGCTAGAAGCTCTAAAGGTAGTAGCTACAAATTTTGTGAATAGAAGACCTAATGATCGTATAGGAATAGTTGTGTATGCTGGAGAAAGTTTTACTCAAACCCCTATTACAAGTGATAAGAGCATTACTAGAAGAACAATTTCGGAAATTAAATGGGGTCAGCTGGAAGGCGGTACGGCCATAGGAATGGGATTAGGTTCTGCAGTAAATAGGTTGAAGGAAAGTGAAGCCAAAAGTAAAGTTATTATTTTACTAACAGACGGAGTTAATAATTCTGGTTTTGTAGATCCAAAAACAGCTACTGAACTAGCAAAAGAATTAAACATAAAGGTTTATACTGTAGGGATTGGAACTAATGGTATGGCTGATTTTCCTTTTAGCAAAGATGCTAGAGGAAGATTACAGTTCCGTAAGCAACAAGTAGAGATAGACGAAGAATTATTGCAGTTTATAGCTAGTGAAACTCAAGGTCAATATTTTAGAGCCACAGACAATTCTGAGCTTCAAGAAATTTATGACGAAATTGATACGCTAGAAAAAACAAAGATTGAAGAGTTTAAATATTACAACTATCAAGAAAAATATAGGTATTTATTATTTTTCGCAGGAGGATTATTGTTGTTAGAATTTATATTAAAAAACACCCTTTTTAGAAGTTTTATATAATGTTATACAGACTAGAAGAACCAATATACTTTTACCTATTCACTATAATTCCAGTAATTATTATGATCTTTCTTTTAGTGTCTTTGTGGAAAAAAAGAACTCAAAAGAAATTTGCTTCCTCAGGATTATTATCTAAACTTGCGCCTAATATTTCTGTTTTTAAATCCATTCTTAAACTTTCATTTTTCTTAATAGGGATTTCATTCTTAATTCTAGCTTTGGTTAATCCTAAGATAGGGACTAAGCTGAAAACAGTAAAAAGAGAAGGTGTAGATGTTGTTTTTGCACTAGATGTGTCTAAAAGCATGTTAGCAGAAGACATTGCGCCAAACAGACTAGAAAAATCAAAACAAATTATTTCTAAAATTATTGATAAATTAGGAAGTGATCGTGTAGGTATTATCATTTATGCTGGAAATGCATATCCTCTTTTACCAATTACAACCGATCATGGTGCTGCTAAAATGTTTCTCCAAAGCGCAAATCCAGATTTAGTATCTAGCCAAGGAACAGCAATTAACGATGCATTAGATTTAGCCAAAACATACTATAACAACGATGATCAAACAAATCGTTTTTTAATTATTATCTCTGATGGAGAAGATCATCAAGAAGAAACTAAACAAATCGCACAAAATATTTCTAATGATGGAATTAAAGTGTACACCATAGGAGTAGGAACTGAGAAAGGAGCTCCTATCCCTATGAAGATAAATGGTTCGTTAATAGGATATAAAAAATATAAGGGAGAAACTGTTTTAACAAAACGTAATCCGGTACTTCTAAAAGGTGTTGCTGACGCAGCTAGTGGAGTTTATATTGATGGTAATTTAACTGACAAACCCGTAAAAGCAATTGAGGATATTATTGGTAACGCACAAAAAACGGCATTTGAAACCAAACAATTCTCTGACTATAAAGACCAATTTCAGTGGTTTTTAGGAATTGGTATATTATTTTTATTAATAGATGTTTTTTTCTTAGACAAGAAAACCAAATGGCTAAAAAAAGTAGATTTATTTAACGAAAAAGAAAATTAACTAGATGAAGAAACTCATATCAATATCTGTATTTATTTCAATGATGCTGTCTTCTTTGGTTATGTATTCCCAAAAAGATTCTATTTCACTTCAAAGAGAGGCTAGAAAATTAGTTAGAGAAGGAAACAAACTCTACAATCAAAAGAAATATGCAGATGCCACTATTTCATATAAAAAAGCGCTAGAGAAAAATAGTTCCTACACAAAAGCAACCTACAACCTGGGGAATTCATTATTTCAAGAAAAGAATTTTAAAGAAGCCATCCCTCAATATAAAATTTTGACTGAGAACTCAGAAGATTCATATGAAAAAGCTGAGGGTTACCATAATATTGGTAATGCAATGATGGAAGAAAAAAATTATCAAGGAGCAGTGGATGCTTATAAAAATTCTCTTCGTAAAAACCCAAATGATGATGAGACTAGATATAATTTAGCCGTTGCGCAAAAGCTTCTTGAAAAAGAAAAAAATAAAGACAAAGACAAGAATAAAGACAAAAATAAAGACAAAGACAAGAACAAGGACAAGGACAAGGATAAGGATAAGGATAAGGATAAGGACAAAAAAGAAGGAGACGATAAGGATAAAAAAGATCCAAAAAAAGAAAATGATAAAGACGGGGATCAGAAGAAAAAAAAGGATCAGAAAAACAATGAAAAGAAAAAACAAAAACCTCAACAA
>Ga0228672_1001179_pt1 | contig 10695 bp, 9 predicted proteins | sample 90DmetaG_FD_182788 | JGI IMG/M metagenome (GOLD analysis project Ga0228672, IMG submission 182788) | Seawater microbial communities from Monterey Bay, California, United States - 90D | ecosystem: Environmental > Aquatic > Marine > Coastal | place: USA: California | collected 2016-11-08 | reverse complement strand
GGCGGGGATACCTGCTATCTGGAAATTCTGTCGAAACCCTGCAAGCGCATGAAAAAACCGGCAAGTGCCGGTTAGAAAAGCTAGTCGCTTGTCTTTTCCACTCGCAGATGGCGTCGTATTTTTCTAATTTCGGAGTCGGACCCTAGAATTAGAGCTGTCGCAATCTAAAGAAGGCCAAACGGTATTTCACCGCATTAAGTTCTCCCGCCAAGTGAAGGAAGATTGCTCGTAGAAGCGTTTGAAGGCGAGTGAGAAATGGGATGCTGAGTAGTAACCAAGTTCATGTGCGATCTCTTTGTTGCTGAGCTGGTCTCCTGCTAGCATGGCATCGGCGCGCGCCATGCGGCCGCGCTCGGCGAACTCTTTGGGTGACAGTCCAGTGATCTTTTTGAAGCGTCGCTTGAGCGTTTGGTAGGGGAGCCCTAGTTGCCCCGAGGCGGATTGTATCTCGATCCAGTCCTCCGTCCACCCACTGCGGATGGTCGGACGGTAGCGGTCCCACTCGCCCGGTTTTAGCCTGAACGCTCTTTGGTGCGGCTATAAAAGCATCCAAAGCGGGACACTCTCCCTCTACTGGGGAGGGTATCCCTCGGTGGCCGAGGAGAACGTACCCCGATCAGGGATCAACTTTCTTTGGTGTGCGATAGCGGGTTTCATCTGGTATCTCCAGTTTTTCTTCTACGGTATGGGGTCATCGATAAGCAATGTATGAACTCGGTCTCTCTAAAGTGCGTATCCGTCCCTAATCTGGTAAGCTGAAGTCCGTAGCTATCAAGCTGCCTATGATACGAGGGTGGATTGAACTGACCTACAAAATAAGGGAAGCTCTTCGCATCGTGTTACCTGGTAAGATGAGCGCAGAAGTGTCCTTGCCGGGTTGTGAAATGTTTACTATCGACCCCGGAGAGGATCTGTTGTAAACCATATCCTGACCTTTAAATCCCTCAGTAAGGGGCAGCTATTTATGCGGTACTTCTGTTTTCTCCTCAGTGTCTTTATGGTATCGCTCGTGAAGGCGGATACGCCGAAATACAACGATATCGATCAGGCGATTGCCCGTGGTGATCTGGCGGATGTGACATTGCAAATCACTCGCTATCCAGAACGGATCAATCAAGGCGGACACCCGAAGTTGACACCACTCCATCAAGCGATTTTACGGAAAAAAGAAGACATCGCGATTGCTTTGATCAAAGCGGGCGCGGATGTGAACCAAGCCGATGCCAGTTTGCGATCACCGCTCCACCTATGCGTGGATCGGAATCTTACAGCTGTGGCCGAGGCGTTGCTTAAAGCGAAGGCGAAGCCCGACATCTTGGATAAGGGCGGTTGGACGCCACTGCATTATGCGGCGGCTCAGGATCGACTTGAAGTGGCCAAAGTGCTTATTGAAGGAGGTGCCAATGCCGGTGCATTGTCTGCACGTGGTGGCACCTCGCTGCACGAGGCAGCCGCAAGTGGTAGTGCAGAGATGGTGCAACTGATCTTGTGGCAGAACGTCGATCCTTCGATCGTCGCTTCTGATGGCGGTACTGCTCTGGATGTCGCCGTCCACTATAAAAACAAAGCGGCTATTCAGCTATTGCGCCCCTTAGCCGAGAAATAGCACCTTTTTATTTTTCCAGGAGTGGTGCAATGCGCCCGTCTTCGAACACATAGATTTTTAGGTGCTGGCTGCTGAGACTCACCAACTCAGCTTTGGACATGAGCATCGCGGCAGTGGACCAGGCATCGGCCATGGCAGCCGTGTCGGTTATCAACCAAATGCGCTCATATTCGGCCTCCGGGGCCTTTGGGTCGGGCGAAACAATATGGCAGCCCTGAATGCCTGTCCCGGATGCGCTCAGGGCGGCATTTGCCAACTGGACCGTGTGCTTCGCTGTTCCCGATTGCAGCTCGATCGGCCAGCTCTTTTCACCGAATGCGATTTGTGTGCTGGTGCCTGAGGCGAGTAGTGCAGAGGTGATTCCATACTCGAGGCACATCACTTTGAGGCGATCAAGGGTATAGCCTTTACCGATGCCTCCCAAGTCGATCTCGCGTCCAGGCTGGATACAGTGGATGGCCGGACGCTCGGGATCGATCATGAGTTGTCCCTCGAGCTGCGGGGCGGGTCCCGCGCTCGTGTTTTTATAGTGCTCGATTTGACGGCCCAGAGTGATGTCAAAAAGTCCTCCGGTTCGCTTATGTGCCACAAAGGCGAGGCGCAGGCACTCATAGCTATCCTCACTGATAAAGAGCGACTGGTCTGCTTGCATCTGGTTGACCTGCCAAATGTCACTGCCGGGGTAGTGGCGGCTTAACTGACGCTCCATCGTGTCGATACATTCGATGCAGGCATTGCCCACCTGTTTGGCCAGCAACGCGTTGTCAGAGAGGAGTCGTAGGACGAAGGTCGTTTTCATCGCTTCGTGCTCGATGATGTGCGTCTGCGTCATTTGATGGGCTCTCCATTCCATTGCTCCCAAATATCATTACGCAAGTAGACCATCAGACTGACGTTGTTTCTCAAGCCGCGGGGTAGGGGCACATGAGTGTTTTCCAGGAGATCGCTAGCGCGGCCGACTTGCTCCGGCATAGCGAAAACGATCGAATAGTCGCGAAATGCCTCCTTTGGCTCCGGCCAGTAGCCCACTTCGTCAAGACTCCGTAGATACCAGGGGAGTGGCCAGTATTCACTGCCGATGACCGCGGCAGTCGACAAGGAGTGCATCGCATTCAGCTCGTTTAACCAGGATGCTAATCTCACGGTATCCTCACTCGTGGGCACATAGGCATAGGGGTTGCGAATGTCGTTGGCGAATCGGCCACAAGCGAATGTGCTTTGCCGGCTTTGCCAGAGGAGGGTCAGCATGAGCAGGATCGACAAGGCAATGCGGGTGATGCGGGCAGTTGTTTTCCAGTGGTCGAAGGCCATACCGGCCAGCAGACAAAGGTGCGCCCAAGGGAGTAGCACAAGCCAAGGGGTCTTATATCTGATTATGCTGTATATGAGGAAATGCGCTAGAGCGGACAGGGCGACGAAAACAATCGCGGCGCTGGGTCGTCCGTTTCCACGGGTGAAGCCAAGTGCGGCCAGCGCCATCAGTGCGATCATTGATTCAGACCACCAGTGGCCGAGGCGGAATTTTGGCCAAAGTAGATTGTACGCATAGTAGAGAAAGGGCTTCTCATGCCCGGGAGTCGTTTCGTAGCTAAGGAAAGTTCGGAAGGCATCCAAATAACCAGTAGGATGGCTGAATCCTTCTGTGTAGAAATAGGCCGAGGTGATGACGGCTGCGAAGCCGAGCCAAGCGAATGACTTTAGGTAGCTCTGTATTCCATGTGTATTGCTGGGCTTTTTGTCCAGCCATAGTAGGGTCGCAGCGGCGAAACCCCAGGATAGGATGGAGATGGCGAAAGTCTCTTTGGTGGCAAACATCAGTCCGATGCTAATGCCGCCAAGAATACCCATCGAGGAGCTCGGTTTTTGCAGGTATCGAAAAACGGAGGCGCAGGCCAGCATCCCGAAGAGTGCTATCCAGCTTTCATGGATAAACATTCGGTTATAGTAAACGATCAGAGGCGAAGTCGCGAGGAGCGCCGAGGCGGCCATGGTGCCGGGCATGCCTATCTCCTTCCGCCAGAGTAGGGGGGTGAAACACAAGAGTAGTCCGGCGATGACGGTGTTCAGACGGAGCGTTTCAACGCTAAGAGATTTCCAGTCGTTTTCACTGCGGAGTCGTGCGATCGGGACGGCGCTCTTCCGAAGCCATGGACCATGGAAATGGCTCGCATCGAACCGGGGGTGTTCACCTTCCAGTTGTTTGCCTAAAAGGCGTGCGCCGGTGGCTTCGTCAAAATGGACCGGTGAAGTGCCCAAATTCTGCATGCGGAGGTAGGTTGCGAGCAATGCGATCGCAATCCAGCCAGTCCAAATGAGGCCTCTTTTCATCATCTGCAAATTTGATTCAAGGGTAATTCCTAGTTGCAGCAATCATGCTTTACGATTGAGATTTATAAAATATGCCCTGCCGGTGTATCTATATTTTATGGGAGTGCTCGATGGCGTATGCGTCAACGAAGCCTTCGGGGCACTCCCGCACCAGAAAAAAAAGTCCGCAACCTTACGGACGCGGACTTTAAAGTGAATGCATCGGTCGGATCGACTACTCTGAGATGCCGTAGACTTCGACTTCGACGTAGTGGTTCATGTCGTTGGCGGTGTTTCCGTTGCTCCAAAGTCGCACGTGTTGAGCATTCTCACCCTTGGCATCGATCAGCTTGCCGAAGCGACTCTCTACGTATGGCTGGTCGTTTCCTTTGCCTTGTTCGGCGGAATTGTCGTAGTCGTTATTGAAGAGCGTGGTGACGCCGGATTCGAAGGTGGGATCGTTGGAGACCTGCACGATGACATCGTGATAGGCGCGCTTTTGAGAGTGGTAGTGCCAGACCCAGATCGCGCTGAGGTCGGCGGGCGCACCGAGGTCGATCTGCACCCATTGCGGTCCGTCCATCAACTCGACAAAATAGCCTTCGCCGGCTTCTTTATCACCGTCGGTGACGTAGGAGAGTTCACCGATGATCGGAAAGTCGTCACTGCCGGTGACTTCCTTGCCAGCGGACAGGAGGACGGTGCTCTCCGGAACCATAAGAGTGGGGACGGTGGACGGTGCTTGTTCGAGATTGGGTACCTTGATGGGCTGTGGCGTGCCTTCAATGAGTTCTGGCGGGATTTCCGTGGTCAGAGGCATGCTACCCGCTGGAGATGCAGCGACCTCCGAACTTGCGCTGCTTGAATCAGTTGCACTCTTATCGCCGCATGCAGCGAAGAGGAGGGCGGATAATGCCATTAGGCTAAATGTTAAATATTTCATAATGTTTAGGTGTGTAGATGTTCGTCGGTGAAAGTGATGACTTGACGGCTGTTGGCCGCGGGGTTGACCCAATAAATGGGTGCTTCGGATTCGAGTGCATGGCGCGCATCGCAGGTCAATTCAGCCTCACCCCGGATGGCCGCGAAGAAGTTTTCAATGTGTGGTTGGTGTGGCGGCTTGTTCAGGCCGCCGGGAAGTGCGTAGACGTCGGGTGGTGCGGACTCGTAGGATGCGATGGCATCAGAGCCACCTGCGGCGACGCCGACTGCTTCCTTTTTGAGTAATCCTCGGCGGACGAGTTCGTCCCAGGTCGCGTTGTTACTTGCCCCGGATTCTTTGTAGATATTGGTGTAGGCTTCACGCTCGGAAATTTCGATCGTGCCGTCCGTCCCCATGAAAGATTCGTAGTAGCCGCCGCCCGCGCTGGTCGTGGTCAACACTTGGTAGAAGGCCCGTGCATTGCCTTGCGGCGTGTCGTAGTCGAAAATGCACATGACATTGTCGAAGTGCTCGCGATCTTTGAAGTAGCTGCGGCCGCCGGAGGCCGTGACGGATTTCGGCTGTGAGCCGAGGAACCAGTTGAAGATGTCGATTTGGTGGGCGCCCAAGTCGGAGATGGGGCCGCCTGACAGTGCCGTGTAGAAACGCCAGTTGAGGAAGCGGTGACGCAGTTCTTCGAGCGAGAGTGTATGGTCGGCTCCAGTGTTGAAGCCATATTGACGCAACACGTCGGCTTCGGGCAGGATCGATGGCTTGGAGACGATGTCCTGCGAGGAACTCAGCGCCCGGTTCCACTGACCGTTCACGTTGATCAATTGTCCGCAAATCTTATGCTTATTGATCAATTCATTGAGCGTGAACTGGTAGCGCGGGTTGCTTCTGCGCTGGTGACCGATTTGGCACAGCTTACCGGTGCGATCCATGGCTTCAACCATGGCGCGGGCGCCTTCGATTGTGTTGGACATCATTTTCTCGCAGAAGACATTGCAGCCCGCTTCGAGCGCCATGACAGTGTGGGGCGAGTGCCAGAAGTCTGGCGTGGCCACGAAGACGGCGTCGAGGTTCTTGGCTTCTTTGGTCAGCATTTCCTCGACGTCGAGGTAGCGGTTGATATTGTAGTCGAAGCGTGACTTGATGGCGGAGAATGTGCGTCCGACCCGCGCTTTCATGATGTCACAAGCCGCGACATAACGGATGCCTGGGATGTTCGCCATGGCGTTGAACAGCACTTCGTGTTGTTTACCGCAGCCGATGAAACCGACACGGATGTCGTTCGACGACGTGCCGCCGGTTTTGGCTCTGAGGATTGACGGGGCGCCGATGGCGAGGCCCGCGCCAAGAGCACTTTTAGTTAGAAAGTCCCGGCGGGAAAGATTGAGAAATTTGGGATTCATCGTAGCAAGATCCTCAGGGTTGGAATTACCATTTTTTGAGGATAGCAAAGCGGTTATACTTCGCAAGCGCCAGAGCCAGAACGATCATGATGATGTGAATGCCGAGCCAAGCTACGCCCGCGTCCTGTTTAATGAGGATCAGTCCGAAAGTGAGGCTAGTATAGACTAAGCCCATGGCGAAGAGTGAAAAGCGCGTGGCCAATCCCAAGAGAAGCGTGAGCCCCAGGAGGATGAGTGCGGGCCCGAGAACGACATCGTAAAGATCTAGCCCCCAACCCGGGATCAGCGGCTCATTGGCGAATTTATCGTAAAGCGGGACGGGGACTCCGTGGTAATTGGACAAGGCGTAGACCTTTGAAGTCGTCGCCTCGGTCAGCCCGTAATCGTTGGGGGCTCCGTCGACCATGACAGCTTTGGAGCCAGCCGAAGTTCCAGCGAATTTTTCAACGCCAGTTTGGATTGCGCGTATCGCCAGCCATAAGCGGAGTGTCAGCATGCCAAGGCTCAGGCCAAGGTCGTTCGAGTCGGAGTTTTCGTTGAAGTGCATAATGTGCTGTTGGAAACAATGAGGGGTAGGTGTTGCTCTAATTTTTAATGTAGGGAACGTAGGAAATATACAAATAATTTTTTTTTTAATTTGGATTAATTTTTTACGGCCGTGGCGTTTTTAAAAAATTTATAATACGTAAATATATGCATACAAGTTAGATGAGTTTATTTTAAGATTCGTTTATCGATTCATTAACGATTGATTTAAATCTCGATAGCTAGCTTTATATTGACATTTATCGTCAAATATTTTTTTCACAATTATAGATGCGTCCACAAGCTCTAAGCAAAAATACCCTAGACGAGTGTACCTCCATATTTTTTGAGTCGCTGCGTCCGGGTCAATTGATGGAGTCGCTCTTTAATGCGATCCCCGGAGCCTTTTATTTCGTTAAGAATTCGGAGAGTCGTTTCATGGCTGCGAGTTTAAGCTTTGCCAAAACGATAGGGGAATCGTCGGTCGAGGCGATACTGGGAAAAACCGACTATGACTACAGTCCGGATTTTCTAGCTGACGCGTTTTACGCGGACGACCAATTGGTTATGTGCACGGGGCAAGCAATATTTGATAAGATCGAGTTGGTGCCTTCCACAGATGGCTCCTTGGATTGGCTCTGCACATCGAAGATTCCGCTATATGATAATGCCGGCGTCGTGGTCGGGCTGGCGGGCGTCGCGCGCGTGATCCGTGATTCGGATGCGATGTATGCAGATCATCCGGAGATGCGCCGCATCGTCGACTACGTGCGTAAGCACTACCGCCAAAAGCTTTCGATATCGGATATGGCAAAAGAGGGTGGTATCTCAGTCAGTACGCAAGAGCGATTGTTCCGCAAACTCTTTGGGCTGACGCCACTGATGTATTTGCAGAAAACACGCCTCAATGCCGCCTGTGCTATGCTACGCAATAGCCATATTGATTTGGCGCGTATCGCCAAAGACTGTGGCTTCAATGATCAGACGAGCATGACGCGTCTCTTCCGCCTCGAACTGAAGATCACGCCGCTCAAATACCGTCGCCGTTTCAGTGAGGCCTCAATACCTCGCCGTAAGGCGTCTTCTAAAACTATTCTTTTCCCAAAAGTGTGAACACCCCCATATAAAAAATGAAACATAGTAAAAACGATCAAATAGTCTTCTGGGGTGCATTTGTTGCCCTAATCACCACTTCGATGGCGTTCATCATTCGCGCCATTTTAATCAACAGTGGCATTTGGCCGGAACAGTTCGGCTTGGACAAGGTGCAGAGTGGCGTTCTCTTCGGTGCCGGCATTTGGCCCTTCGCGATCAGTATCATTTTATTCAGCTTGGTGATCGACCGAGTGGGCTACAAATTTGCGATGTTTTTCAGCTTCGGCTGTTATGCAGTTTTTGGTGCGTTGGCTTTGATGGCTTATGCGGCGGTAAATAGTGATCTTACCGATCTGCCGACCGCGCAGGCTAAAGCCTGGAGCTATCTCTATTGGGGCTCGGTCATCCTGGGCTTGGGCAACGGCACGGTCGAAGCTTTTATCAACCCAGTGGTGGCGACACTCTTTAGGGATGAAAAATCCAAATGGCTCAATATACTGCACGCTGGCTGGCCGGGCGGTCTTGTAATTGGTGGTATATTGGCGATTGGGCTTGGTGGTATCGTCGCGGACGATTGGCGCATCTTGGTTGCCTTGATGTTCTTGCCCGCTTTAGTTTACCTGATTATGTTGGCACGGGTTAAGTTTCCCGTTAATGAGCGGGTGGCTGCAGGTTCCAGCTATCGCGAAATGTTGGCAGAATTCGGCACTGCGGGTGCATTTATCGCCTTTTACTTAATCTTTGCCCAATTGGGGAGTGTTTTTGCTTGGTCTAGCACTATTACCTGGGCACTCATTGCGGTTTCGGTCATCGCTTATGCCTTTTACAGCCGTTCATTTGGTAATCCACTCCTCTTAATTCTTGTCATCATTATGATGCCTCTGGCCACGACGGAGCTCGGCACGGACGGATGGATTTCGGCGCTGATGGAAAAGCCCATGCACGTTGCAGGTTGGGATCCGACTTGGGTTTTGGTTTATACCTCCGGCATTATGATGCTGCTTCGTTTTAATGCGGGGCCGGTGATCCGCACATTTGGCCCTCTTGGTTTGCTTGCAATGTGCTCAGCGTTGGCAATACTCGGTTTGTATCTGCTCTCGTTTGCGGATGCGGTCATTTTTATTTTCCTTGCAGCCACCATTTATGGTGTAGCGAAGACTTACTTTTGGCCTACTATGCTAGGTGTTGTTTCTGAACAAACCCCGAAGGGTGGTGCGCTCACGATCAATGCGATCGCTGGTATTGGAATGCTGACTGTCGGCATTCTTGGCGGGCCTTTCATCGGTTATTTGCAAGAAAGCTCGGTCACTGCCGGGATCAAGGAGGATCTACCTGAGGTGTATGAATCGGTGACGGTGGAAAGTGATTACCTTCTCGGGCATTACACCGCTCTAAACGCAGATGCCTTAGACGAACAGCCTGAGTCAATTCAAGAGAAAGCGACTGATATTAGAGAGCGCGAAACCCAAGGCGCACTCGCTAAAATGTGCATGTTTCCGGCGTTCATGTTGGTCTGCTACATTGGTCTCATTCTCTTCTTTAAAAGCAAGGGTGGTTATCAGCCTAAAGTAATTGTATAACACCAGTTTGCCTGTATAAAAACTACGACTATGCAAATGCATAATCTATGAATACAAAGTTTACTCGTCGAACATTTTTAAATGCAGGTTCAATTGCTGTCATTTCTCTCGTATTGCCACGTTTTTCGATCGGGCAGTTGGGACCTTCGGCCAATATCAAGCAAAGCCACTAGTGCATGTGGCACAGCGTGTCGGCGGACGAATCGAATGGGATCTAACTAAAGGGGTATCAACCGTCATGAGCTGAATCGTTACATTAACGACCCGGTGTGTGAATGGTGGAGCTACGAGGAAGATCTGTGGTCTTCCTGATTTCAAACCATCTGTATAATCTATCACCGAATAATGAATAAATATATCACGATTTATTTTCTTTTATTTGCAGTCTGCGGCACCCCCTGCGCGGCTTCGAATCTCTTTTTCGGAGATCCGCCTGATGCACATCACCCCTACGCGGTGCATGACCGCAATCGCCCACAACCTGCGGTGGTTGTGCCCGGAGCGCAGTATGGCGACGCACCCTCTGATGCGATCGTTCTCTTCGATGGCACCGAGGCATCGCTGTCCAATTGGGAGCATCGAAAAGCAGATTCACAGCGAAAACGGGATTGGTATGTGGTGGATGGTATTTTAAGGCCTGTCAAAGGTGCCGGTTACCTCGCAACCAAACACAAATTTGGTGATGTCCAGCTACATATTGAGTGGCTTGCTCCAGCGGAACGTAGTGGGGAAGGCCAAGGGCGTGGAAATAGTGGGGTGTTCTTGATGGAAACTTTTGAAATACAGATACTCGACAATTACGATAACCCAACCTACCCGGATGGCACTGCAGGTGCCCTATATGCGGTTATGCCGCCAGCGGTAAATGCTTTGCGTCCTTACGATCAGTGGCAGAGCTACGACATTATCTTTCGCCGCCCCATTGTTCGTGACGGAGTCATTGTCGATGAGGGATCCATTACTGTGCTTTGTAATGGTGTCGTGGTTCAAGATTGCACTCCACTTGAAGGGGGGGGCACATGGAAAACACGTGCGGACCCAAACACGCTGCATCCTGATAAAGGCAGTCTTGCATTACAAGATCACGGCGATCCGGTCAGCTTCCGAAATATTTGGATTCGCCCTTTACGTCCACGCCCGATCGATGGAGGCTCTGATGGATGCTTGAGTGTAGAAGCGACGCAGGCTAAGCGTCTCCAAATCGCGGCTGAGATACGCCGTGATGCTGCCGAGATGCAGGAAGGG
>Ga0228672_1001178_pt1 | contig 10699 bp, 7 predicted proteins | sample 90DmetaG_FD_182788 | JGI IMG/M metagenome (GOLD analysis project Ga0228672, IMG submission 182788) | Seawater microbial communities from Monterey Bay, California, United States - 90D | ecosystem: Environmental > Aquatic > Marine > Coastal | place: USA: California | collected 2016-11-08 | reverse complement strand
CTTCGCTGCTTTGTCAGCACTGAGAAAGAGAAACCCCATGCGTCGAATTGCCCTTGCTCTTGGTTCACTGATCATTGCCGCCTTTTTCTGGGCATTACACAGCGCCGCAAGTATTGGAGTTGGTTATTCTGCCAAGCAGCTGTGTTCGGGTGTGTTTGTCAGCCAGCTGCCGGCTGAATTCATATTGGAAAAAGATATTCTGCCCCGAATGGCGACCGTCGCTGGTATGGACCGGTTTGTTGACGCACACGTCGGAGAGCGAGAGGCGAGGGTCAATATCCTCACGGCTTCCGCCACAGCAAGTTACAAGGAGCGTTACGGTTGTACGTTGCATGGTGATGCGCAAGCTCTGACCGAGTCAGAGGGGGGGCTGGACCGAACGCTGCCTGCGGTGCGTTACCGTTCTGGCAACCCACTCATCGAGCAGGCCGTGGATGCACTGTTTACGGAGTCAGAGGAGGGCGGAAGAAACACGCTCGCTGTACTAGTCATGCACAGGGGAGAAATCGTGACTGAGCGTTATGCAGCGCCAGTTGATTCGCGAACACGCCTGCAGGGTTGGTCGATGAACAAGAGTCTCATGGCCTCCTTCGTTGGGGTACAAGTGGGGCGTGGGCTAATGGACCTAGCCTGGCCCGTCAAAGCGCGTACGCAAGCACTCGGAGCAACGGCTGACGTGACTCAGGATGTCTCGGCCAATATGACGCTTAAGCATTTAATGACTATGGCGAGTGGCCTTGATTTCGACGAGCGGTATCTGCCTGGCGATGATGTCACGCAGATGCTCTATGGGGGTGTTCCCATGTGGCAGGTGCCACTGGCTCAGGGTCAGCGAGTTGATCCGGGTGAAGAGTTTGTCTATTCAAGCGGCGATACGAATGTGGTCTCTTACCTTTGGCAGTCCACTCTCGATGACGAGCCCTACGTTGACTGGATTGATAGAGAGGTTAATCAGCGTTTAGGGTTGGATGACCCACTTCTTGAGCCGGATATCAGCGGTGTCCAAGTCGGCTCGAGCTTTGCCTACCTGACTGCGCGAGACTGGGCACGCTTTGGGCAGTGGTGGCTCGACGCGTGGCATGGCCGAGACGCACTCTTATCGCAAGAGTGGCAGCGTCTTGCGGTTACACCCTCTGAGACCGCTGATTTTTACGGTCTGAGTTTTTGGCTCAATACACGTTTATCGGATTACCCCGACTTACCCGCCAACACATTTCATGCTGGGGGTAACTCAGGTCAATTTGTCGTGGTCGTACCCGAGGCAGAACTCGTCATGGTTCGCCTTGGCTTGACACTCAATGAGTCAGACGTCGGTTTAGCCCAGCCCTTTGCGTCGATTTACCAAGCGCTGAGCGCTCAAACTGACCTAGCGGTTAACGTCGACCAGTAGACGGCCGGTTATTTTCCCGGCGAGAACATCAGGGGCTACGCCGCAAACATCGGATAAGCCAATTTCGGTAACCATGGTTTCCAAGAGATCCAGGTTCATATCGCGTGCAAGGCGCGCCCACGCTGACAGGCGAGGCTCACTAGGCGCCATGACACTATCTACGCCGCGCAGGATGACACCGCGAAGAATGAAGGGCATAACGGTTGCGGGAAGTGAAGCGCTTTGGGCTAAGCCGCAGGCGGTGACAACACCCCCGTAGCGGGTTTGTGCGCAGGCATTAGCCAATGTGTTACCACCCACGGCATCGACGACCCCTGCCCACTGTTCCGCTTGGAGTGGCTTACCTGCTTCGGACAGCGTGTTTCTATCGACGATTGATGACGCGCCAAGTTGCTTGAGGTAGTCGGCGGCGTCGGGCTTGCCCGTAGAGGCGGCGACAGAGAAACCTCTGGCAGCTAGTAATGCAACGGCGACACTTCCCACTCCACCACTGGCGCCAGTGACCAAAATGGCACCGTCGTCTGGTGTGACACCCTGAGCCTCGAGTGCGTCGACGCACAGTGCTGCCGTATAGCCCGCCGTGCCAATAGCCATGGCGTGGCGGGTTGTCATGCTCTGAGGGAGTTTGACTAGAAAGCTTCCAGGTACGCGGGCGTATTGTGCAAGACCGCCCGAGTGCCCCTCACCCATACCCCAACCGTTCACCACCACTTTATCGCCGACAGACCAATTTGGGTCGTCGCTCTCTTCCACCGTACCGGCCAGATCGATACCCGGAACCAGCGGATACGTTCGAACAATGGGTGCAGCTGCGGTCACGGCCAGGGCATCTTTATAGTTGATTGTGCTGTAGTCGACCTTGATCAGGACGCCGGAATCGGCGAGCGTGGAGTGATCGATTGCGGTGACATCGACGCTGTGAGTACCGTCCTCTTTTGTGGCGAGCAAAGCAGTGAACATATGGGTTACCTTGTGTAATCGGGTTTTATCATTGTGCAAATAGAGTACGTGAAATAGTCGGTAAAGCGATGACTTTTCCGTGCTGAATGCGCAAAGATTCTGGACTTTCTTGTCGTTCGCCTCGGATGCTAAGGTGAGCGAAAAGAGGTAAACCGCATGGCAGAAAAATTAATAAGAACGCCATTTCCGATTGTCACGGTTGAGAAGTCGGTCTTTAAAGAGACTTACGGTGGTGCCGAGGATATCGTTACGGTTTTCTGCACGCTTATTCGTACACCGGCACCCTCCGACACGTGCTTAGTCACTATGCACCCCATTGGAGGCACAGGCTGGCTGCCCATTATGAGTCAGTTTGCACGGGCCGGATTACATGTACTCGCTTGTGACAGCCGATACCGCGGCGCGGACTACGCGCTGAATATGGAAAAGGTAACCCTCGACTTGGGCTCATGTATGCGTCACGCCCGAGAGACGCTCGGTTATAAAAACATTGTGTTGTTGGGCTGGAGTGGTGGTGGCTCACTGTCTGCCTTTTATCAAGCGCAGGCTGAAAACCCGACCGTGACGTCAAGCCCTTGCGGTGGTGGGCCGGATCTCACGAGGGAGAAATTGTTGCCGGCTGATGCGGTAATTATGATGGCTGCGCATGTTTCTCGACATGGCACACTTACTGAGTGGATTGATCCATCCATACTGGATGAGACCAACCCTGACCTGCGTGATCCGGCGCTCGACCTTTACGGCGTTGCGCTCTCGCCACCCTTTAGCGATGAGTTCCTCACGCGATATCGCGCGGCACAAATCGCGAGAAATAAAAAAATAACAGCATGGGTAAGGTACAAGTTGGATTCACTCGAGCAAGCGGGTCGGGTAAACGAGGAGTTCGCTTTCGTGACCCACGGTACGATGGCCGATCCTCGGTGGTTAGACCCGCTTGTCGATCCGAACGATCGTGTACCCGGCACTTGCTACCTTGGGGATCCTAGGGTTGTTAATAACGGACCGGTTGGTTTGGCGCGTTTTTGCACCCTTCGAAGCTGGTTGTCGCAATGGAGCCTCGATGATGCCAACGCCTGTGGGCCTTCGAGTCTCGCGCAGGTGTCCGTACCGGTTTTGGTAGTTGGAAATACGGCGGATGACGCCTGCACGCCCAGTCATACCAAGGCATTATTCGACGCGGTGTCGCATGAATCTAAAGCGAGAGTTGATATTAAGGGAGCAAATCATTACTACATGGGGCAGCCTGAACTCGCTAAAGAGGCAACCCAGCGTGTGATGGCGTGGCTACGGGAATATAACTTCCCAGTCTAGCGGATGTTATTTTGACGCCTTAGGACTCGGCGGTTCACGGTCCTGTTGACGAGTTTTAAACTGTGAGTCGGGCATTTCGAGCATGATCGGATAGGCGTCCTTGGGGTAGTGTAAGTGTGGCTTGTCGGCATCGAACTCAGGCTGTGTTAACGCGCCATTTTGCCCCTCGAATTGGGCCGGGCGCAGATAGGAATCCAGCTCCTCGGGCGAAATTCCAGCCAGGTTGACGACATCCTGATCGATCCAAGTTCCGCTGGAATCTAGCGGGTGGTTGATTTGGTCACTGGTGGCCACTTCTAAGGTCAGGTTTTCGGGGCCGGCGAAATAAATCGAGTGGCACAGTCCATGATCCAAGGGACCAAAAACAGGAACGCCCCGTGAGCGAATGCGGTCGCGCATGTTCAACAGGTCTTCCAGGGTGTCTACGTTGAAGGCGATGTGCTGCATCGTGCCAGGTGCAGAGGAGCCAGCCCCCGTTCCCGCATGCGTTTGACCTATGACGGTCTCTTTCTCTTCATTACCTGGAATGAATACAAACGAAAAAGACGCCTCACCCATGGCTAAAAAAGCATGCCATGCGTTGGGGGCGCCGTGCATCCAAAATAAGCCCTGTAACGACATGCCGAGCACATCTGAGAAAAACGCGATTTGGGATTTCATATCAGCCGTCGAAATCGCCACATGGTGAACAGCGTTGGGTGTGGTCATGGTCTGCGCTCCTTCAATGACATACAGAGTCTGCCTAGTGCAGCGGAGCCAATCAATAGAGCGCTGCGTCCAATACTATAGACACTTGAGGGTAGTCATTTACTATGGTCCTAGCGATCGCTGGAGAGAACCATTAAATAAGAGAGGGCAGGATGGCAACGATCGAACACCTAGCGGCAGACGCCACAACGAATGCCATCGTTGAGATTATTGAGCGCGATGGTGCTGTCATTATCGACGGCATCATGGGGCGAGCACAGGTCGATCAACTAAATACTGACTTGGCGCCTTTTTTATCCAAAGAAGTCTTTGGGCGAGATGAGTTTACCGGCTATAAAACACAGCGGATTGGCGCCTTGATTGCACGATCTGAGGCGTGCCAGGCGGTCGCCCTTGACCCCCTAATGCTGGCCTCTGCACGTCAATATCTACAGCCATTTTGTGACGACATTCAGTTGCATTTCACTTCCGCGGTGGCCATCGCGCCGGGTGAAAGTGCTCAGATTTTGCATCGAGATCGCGGAATTTGGGGTGGCTATCTGCCGCGGAAAGTTGAGCCTTTGTTCAGTACTATTTGGGCCATCACGCCATTTACTAAGGCCAATGGAGCCACCCAAGTGGTACCCGGGTCACAGCACTGGGATAAGGGTAGGGCACCCGAGCCCCATGAAATTGCCTATGCAGAGATGGCCCCCGGCTCAGTGCTCTGCTATACGGGTACCGTGCTTCATGGCGGGGGCGCTAATAACACAACGAACGAGGTGCGCACCGGTGTCTTTATGCATTACGCCTTGGGTTGGTTGCGACAGGAGGAAAATCAGTATCTTTCCTGCCCACCCCATCACGCCGCAAAATTGACTCCGGAGTTGCGTGCGCTTATTGGCTATGCAAAAGGCGGCTTCGTGCTGGGCTTCTACTCTGATCCCGATGACGAGTCAGCGCGCCGAGAGTCGGTCAGTCCAGAAAATATGTTCAGTCAGCGCGCAGAGCAGTTCGGGACAATCGAAGGTGCCGATCACCTCATATCGCAGTCGATGAAGTGATTTCTGCGGCGCTGCACCGTCGATATTCTCGAACAGTTTTAGGTTGTGGTCGACTCAGAACGGAAACGGTTTAGGCTGCCCCGGGAGCAAAGAGCATGATTAAAGTTGTGACACTGCTGTTTAAAAAACCCGAATTGACGACGGACGGATTTCGCGATTACTACGAAACGCATCACGCTAAGTTAGGTGAAAAGTACTTGGCTTCTCACGCTACAAAGTACGTTCGTCGATATCCAATATTGGGCGGAGATGGGGCAGACGATCCCGAATTCGACGTCATGATGGAGGTCTGGTTCGAAAACTACCGAGCAATGGAGGCGGCAATGGGCGACATGACAACGGACGCGGCTCAGGCCGAGTTGTCGGCGGATGAGGAGCGGCTATTTGATCGCGACCGAACCCAGAGCTTTATCGTCGACGAGTATGAATCCACCCTGAACCCCACATAACAGGATTTACACTGCTTTGCCGCCCACGACAGGCGGCATGAAGCCCCTCACAATCTTGCCTTAATTTTGCTTAGCTATAATCTCTGCCGCAGCCAGTGCACTGACGTTAAAAATGGCACGAGGTGTGGCCGAGTTCACCATAATATGCGCGGGTCGCTTGAGTCCTGACATGTAGGGACCAATGAGCAGACCATTCGCTTTTTGGCGCAAAAGGCCGAGCGCAATATTGGCGGCGTCGAGTCCGGGGAAGACGAGCAAATTGGCCTTGCCCTGAAGCTGGCTGTGGTCAAAGATTGTCTGGCGGTATGCCGAATCGAGGGCCGTCAGCGAGTGCATCTCTCCGTCGATCTCAACGTCGGGGAGCTGTTCACGCAAAATCTCACTCGCTAGGCGCATTTTGCGAGCTGAAGGTGCGTTCGACGACCCAAAGTTCGAGTGGGAGAGGAGTGCTACTTTCGGTGTGATACCAAACTGGCGGACCTGCTCAATGCCGAGCAGTGTCTTTGACACAATTTGATCAACTGTTGGGTCTAAGTCGATAAAACAGTCGGTTAAAAACAAGGGACCATCATCGAATAACAGGGTTGTTAGAGTCGAGGCTCTCACGTCTGTCCCCTGGGTCCCAATAACCGAACGCAATGTTTGAAAGTGATCAGTAAAGCGACCAACCTTGCCGCAGATCATGCCATCTGCGTCGCCATTACGAAGCGCCATGGCAGCAATAACTGTGCTGTCGGTACGAAGAAGGACGCTACTGCGCTCCACTGAAACGCCACTGCGTCCTGCGATTTGGTGGTAGTCCCGTGAGTACTCTTCGTATTTGTCATAACTTCGAGGGTTGATGACATCCACATCTTCACCGAGACGAATGCGTAACCCTAGATCTTCTATGATCTCATTGAGTGCCGTCGGTCGTCCTACGAGAATGGGGCGAGCAATCGCTTCGTCGACCACCGTTTGAACGGCGCGAATGACTGTTTCGTTCTCCGCATCGGAGTAGACGAGTTTTAGTCCACTGTTGGCGGCTGCATTGATAACGGGCTGCATAAACATGCCCGATCGGTTGACGTGTTTGCTCAGTGTTCGGCGGTAGGCATCCATATCCTCGATAGGTCGACTGGCCACACCTGTTCTCATGGCCGCCTCGACGACGGCAACGGGAACACGTTCGAAGAGTCGTGGGTCGAAGGGCTTCGGAATAATGTAATCAGGGCCAAATTTCAGGGACTGCCCGTCATAGGCAAGTGCGACTTCTTCCGAGGCCTCTTGCTGTGCAAGGTCGACGAGTCCGTAGGCGCATGCAATCTTCATTTCGTCGTTAATGGTGGTCGCGCCGCAATCGAGGGCGCCGCGAAATAGGAAGGGGAAGCAAAGGACGTTGTTTACCTGATTTGGGAAATCCGACCTCCCGGTACCGATGATGGCATCTGGCCGCGCCTCGCGCGTGAGGTCAGGGTGTATCTCTGGGTTGGGATTAGCCATCGCGAGAATAAGCGGATTGGGTGCCATCTGCTTAACCATCTCTTGGGTTACACAGTCACCGGTCGATAAGCCGAAGAAAATATCCGCGCCTTCCATGGCCTCGGCCAAGGTTCGCTTATCAGTCTGTCGTGCGTAACGGGCTTTGAATTCATTCATGCCCTCCTGACGGCCCTCGTAAATGAGACCCTTGCTGTCACACATGAAGACGTTCTCGCGCTTCAGACCAAGGCTCACAATGAGATCCGCGCAAGACATGCTCGCTGAGCCCGCACCTGAGATGACGAGCTTGACCTCTTCCATCTTTTTATTGGTGAGCTTGAGCCAGGAGATCACGGCCGCGGTCGATACGACGGCGGTACCATGTTGGTCGTCGTGAAAGACAGGGATGTTCATCCGTTCGCGAAGTTGCCGCTCAACGTAGAAGCACTCGGGGGCTTTGATGTCTTCGAGTACGATGCCGCCGAAGGTGGGTTCCAGCGAGGCGATAATATTAACAAGCTTCGCGGGGTCGGTTTCGTCGATTTCTAAATCGAAGGTGTCGATATCTGAGAACTTTTTCATCAACACCGCCTTGCCTTCCATCACTGGCTTGGATGCAAGTGCGCCGATCGCGCCGAGACCCAATACAGCGGTACCGTTACTGATAACGGCGACTAAGTTACCGCGGGCGGTGACCTTCGATGCATTCAGTGGATCTTCAACAATGTACTCGCAGGCGTGCGCGACGCCGGGTGAATACGCCATTGATAGATCGGCTTGTGTCTCAAGAGGTGTGGTTGCTCTTACCTCTAGCTTTCCGGGTTTTCCCTCAATGTGATAGTTGAGCGATTCCTCTTTAAACGTGGGCTTATCCATCCCAAACTCCGATATATGAGTGATAACTGGTGCGACAACGAGGGTTGTCTGTGCGCCGCGCCGCTCTGCGTGGCAGCGTTAACGCATGATGTCTTTATGCTATTAAGTGAAACACGAATCACCACAGCTAAATGAGCGGACGGGTGATTCTGTGACTTATTGCGTTAAATAGTACGGACTTAGGCCACAAATGGCCGTTTCCTGACGGAGAAAATTCGGGTGTTTTTCTGGTTATTTTTATCAATACCCGCAGAAACCCAGCGGATGACCCGATTTATGGGCACCCAATGAAAAAAGCCCTCAGCGTTTATGGCCAAGGGCTTTTTAAATAACAGTGATTCACGCGGGATAATTCCCCGTGATACACCGACTTATTTGGGTGGCATGCGTATACCGCCATCCAATCGAATCACTTCCGCGTTCATGTAGGGGTTAGTGATGCAGTCCATGACAGCAAAGGCTAACTCTTCAGCGGAACCCAAACGTTTGGGGAAAAGAACGGACTTACCAAGGTGCGCTTTAAACGCCTCCGATTCTGGGCCCTCGCCATAAATAGGTGTATCGATCAGACCCGGCGCTACCGTATTCACACGAACGCCAACCGCAGCAAGGTCGCGTGCGATGGGGAGTGCCATACCAACAACACCCGCTTTAGAGGCTGAATAAGCGCATTGCCCGATTTGGCCATCAAAAGCGGCTGCTGAAGCGAGGTTTACAATCGCACCGCGCCCACCGTCGTCATCCAGTGGCTCGTTCTTTGACATTTCAGCCGCCGCACGGCTCAGCATGTTAAAGGTGCCGATAAGGTTTACCTTGATAACAAAGCTGAACTTATCAAGTGGGAAGGGCTCACCGTCGCGACTCACTGTGCGACCGGCTGCACCGAGGCCCGCTGAATTTACACACGCACGCAATGGACCCATCTCCGCTGCAGCGGCAATGGCTGCGTCGGCGTCTTCGATGCTGGAGACATCGCACTTAACAAACTTACCACCGATTTCGTCAGCGACTTTTGTGCCACGCTCTTCGTTTAGGTCGGCAACGACAACTTTTGAGCCGAGCTCTGCCAATTGTCGCGCGCAAGCCTCTCCAATTCCCGAGGCGCCCCCGGTTACGATGGAAGAGCTTCCTTCTAAATTTACTCGCGGCATACCGCTTCTCCTTATAGTGTGCTTAACAGTGTGGTGTTGTGTTTTTCTGAGTGATGACACTCATTTTTTAGTATCCCGAAGGGTCATTCAAGCGCGCTTGAATTGCAACGCCGAATTCTCTTTGAGAGGGCGCTCGATTAGAGCGCTACTTTGGGAGAGGTGCCAAGGCCTGCACCGTAGACCAAGGCATTTAGCCAGATTCGACCGACGCCACGAGTGGAGCCTCGAAAATTGGGCTGGCCTGAGAATAAAATAACTTGGCCCTTACCCACGCGTTCTCGGGTGACGTATGCCGAGTTCGCGATTCGCGATGCGGCCTCGGGCCAAATCAATCCGCTCATTCTGACGGTGAGCGCGTGGCCCTCTGGGACGGTTGACCAATTAAGGGCTTGCGCCTCGCGGGCGTTGGGGTCTTCGGTCATGACACCGACACGGACGACCGCTTGTTGACTACCTTTGGTCATCAATGCGGGTTGATTTTCGTAAAGTAACGGCAATAGCTCGGGTGATCCAAAACTCATCCAGTGCAGGGTGTCGACTTTGCCAGCGACCATGGCCCCTGAGGGCATAAAGCGTTTTTGCCACGCTTCGCGTCGTTTTAACTCATCGCCGGACAAGGCCTTGGCACCTTGCTCCCACGGGTAGTCAACCGCATCGCTTACGTGGTGGGCAGTGACACGCTGTATGTCGAGAGCATCACTCTTTGAGAGCCGCTCGCGTTGCAAGGCAATGTCATAATCTTGGGCGTTATCGAGCACATCTCCGACAGAGCGCACCTTACCTATGCCACTGTCGCGAGCGATTTGAGCGGCACTGTTATCGTGGGCGATGAGGGTGCCACCTTGATTGATCCACTCCTTAAGCACACGCACCTCGGCACCGCTCATAGGCCGATAGCCATTTGGGACGACGATGGTGTTATAACGTCTGAGGTCCCCGCGGGTGAGATAGGCAGTATCGACTTGACTGTGACGGATGCCCAGGTGGGTATCGATCGCCCACCAACTGGAACCCACGTCATAACTACTGAAACCTTGCTGACTCAATATCGCGATTTGTGGTCGTGTGAGAAGACGGAAATGCGCGCCCCCCCAATCAGGTAAGTCACCGGCACCATAGCCTGAGCCCACTGAGACGAGGTCGATATTCAGCATTGTCGCCTCAGCACTGATGAGTTCGACTAAGTTCTCACTTTTCGGGTTATCCATTGCCGTGACGAAGACAGTACCTCGAGGGAGAGCTTGATCTGACAGCGATGTTACTTTGTCGATCACACGAACTTTTACGCCTTGTTCCATGAGTCTTGCGGCAAATGCGACGGAACGATCATCCTCGCCACTTACCGCCCAG
>Ga0228672_1001176_pt1 | contig 10718 bp, 8 predicted proteins | sample 90DmetaG_FD_182788 | JGI IMG/M metagenome (GOLD analysis project Ga0228672, IMG submission 182788) | Seawater microbial communities from Monterey Bay, California, United States - 90D | ecosystem: Environmental > Aquatic > Marine > Coastal | place: USA: California | collected 2016-11-08 | reverse complement strand
TAAACCCCAAATTATCCCATATCTATTGTTATGAAAGGGATTTTAAGGTAGAATTATTTTCATTTTCCTAGTCATATGTTAGCAATAATTTCACCTTCAAAAACTCAGGATTTTTCTCAATGCAATCTTGATGTCTTTTCTCAAACTAGGCAAATTGAGAGCTCAAATGAGTTAATTGGGATTCTCAAAAACCAAAGTAAATCCCAGATTTCGAAATTGATGTCATTGAGTGAAAAGTTATCCGAACTAAACTTTGATCGTTTTCAGAAGTTTCATCTACCCTTTACTCTTAAAAATGCCAAGCAGGCAATTCTTGCATTTAAGGGTGATGTATATAACGGGATCAATGCACCTGACCTAACTAATGAAGACTTAGAGTTTGCGCAAGGCAAAGTGAGAATGCTTTCTGGTCTTTATGGGGTTATAAGGCCACTTGATTTGATACAGCCATACCGCTTGGAGATGGGTACAAAGCTTAGCAATCAAAAGGGGAACGATCTTTATGACTACTGGGGATCTGATATCAGCAATGTTCTAAATGATGACGAATCTGATTTAATTGTTAACCTTGCATCAAATGAATACTTTAAGGCAATTGATCAAAGTACCCTTAAAGCAAATATTCTAGATATCGTTTTTAAAGAAAAGAAAGGGGATGCATATAAGGTTATTGGAATATATGCTAAAAGAGCCAGAGGTTTAATGGTTAATTACATTATTAGAAAAAGACTTGAAAACCCTGAAGGCCTAAAAGACTTTTCTGATGAGGGTTATCGATTCGATAAAGATTTATCGAGTGAGTCGTCTTGGGTCTTTTTGAGGGGTTGAAAGTTACACTATTCATCACTACATAAATCCATCTTACTTAGCTAATAAAATATATGATTAAAGTGTATACATCGCATTCTTGTTTCTACTGCACTAGGGCCAAGAACTATTTAGATAATTTGGACATTGAATATGAAACTCTCAATATTCAGGAAGATAGTCAGGCTCGAGATTTTTTTGTTAAATCCGGTTTTAGAACTGTACCCCAGATTTTTGTAAATGACACTTTGCTTTGTAGCGGTGGATCGGATGGTTTGGTTCAAATGAGCAAGCAGGATATCCAAGATAAATTCCTTGAGATAACAGGTTCACCACTCTAAACTCCTCTGATACCAGCAATACCTTTTGCGCCAATACTCAATGCCTGTTTCAGAGAGTTATTATTCATTCCTCCAAGGAGATAAATGGGTAGTCTGCTTTGAGAGATAATTTCTGAAGCCCTTGTCCATCCAAGAGTTTTAGTATCAGGATGAGAGAGAGTTTTATTAATTGGAGACAGGCTTATATAATCCAAAAACATTTTTTCGGCATGCTTTACTTCTTCTAAATTGTGTGTTGAAGCTCCAATAAGCTTTTCTTCAGAAAGCTCTTTGGGAGAAAAATTCAAAAGCTCTTGAGTTGTTAGATGCCAACCATCACATGGCTCTCTAAAATTCATTTGGGGCATATTTAAAATAAGCTTCACACCATTTAACTGACATAATTGATTAAATTTTTCAATGTACTGCGTATCAAGTTGAAGCTTGCTTCTGAGTTGAATCATTTTTTTGCCATCAGCAATATGCTGCGAGCATTGCTCAAGAATTGAGTCAGTATTATGATTTTCTGGAGTTATCCAATAACAATCTGGAAGAGATATTTTTTTAATAATTTTCCACATTGTTGGTAGAAGCTTAAAGTTCATAAAGTTATCAATATTGCACCAAGAGTATTCTTGTCCCTCTTCACCAGAAGGAATTCCAGAGTACTCCTCAATCGTATATACAGAGAGATTAATCGTCTTTTCAGGATATTGCTGATGAATTGTCTGAGTCAGGCCGCACTTGATAACTTTGATGCCTGTTTCCTCAAATAGCTCACGCTTAAGTGCGTCATGATGACTCTCATTTCTTTCTACCTTGCCCCCAGGAAGCTCCCAAAAGTCAGGCATAAACTGATTTTTTTGACGCTTAGCAATAAAAATATCGCCTGATTCATTTCGTATTATTCCGACTACAACTTCAACCATTTTCTTTTCTAGATTTCATATTAGCTTGATATATTTTATAGATATCTTTACATTATCTCTGTCATGATGAGACAAGGTAAAATAACTATTTTAATGTTAGAGATTAGAAAGTGAGTCTTCAGGAAAAAATTAATTCACTACATCCATTTAAAGATAGTTTAGGTGAAAATCTAATTGGAATAGAAAAGGAAGGGCTTCGCGTTGCCAAAGATGGCACAATTGCACAGACGCCTCATCCAACTAGTTTTGGTTCAGCGTTGACCCATCCAGAAATTACCACTGACTTTAGTGAGGCATTGGTTGAAATAGTGACGCGTCCCATGAAGGGCGCCACTAATGTCATCGATGAGCTGTCTAAAATTAACCACTACATCAATCACCACCTAGAAAATAATGAGCGTTTTTGGCCCGCAAGTATGCCTTGCATATTAAGAGGTAAAACTAATATTCCTATAGCTTATTATGGTGAGTCCAATCTTGGAAAAATGAAGACAGTTTATCGCCGAGGCTTAGCAAATCGTTACGGTAGCGTTATGCAAGCTATAGCCGGTATTCACTTCAACTATTCTTTCTCACTGGAATTTTGGGAGTCTTACCAAAAAACCATTGCATCTGAGAGCAAATTAGATTCTAAAAGATTTATGAGTCGCCACTACATGGCGCTCACCCGAAATGTATTAAGATATGGCTGGCTGGTGACTTATTTATTTGGCGCCTCAGCTACAGTTTGTAAATCTTTTATGCAAGATTATCATGAACACAACTTAGAAGAATTTGATGACAATACTCTTTACCTTCCGTATGCAACGTCTCTAAGAATGGGTGATATTGGTTATCAAAACTCTCAGGAAGACAAAAAAGGGGTAAAGGCAAACTACAATAGTTTGCGTCATTATATATATAGTCTCAGAGCTGCAATGCAAACCAATTGTGATTCTTGTGAAGCTATTGGTGTAAAAAAAGATGGAGAGTATCTTCAGCTCAATACTAACATTCTTCAGATTGCTAATGAATACTACTCCTCAGTTAGACCCAAGCCAATAATGAATGGTATTGATAGACCTCTTGGCGCACTCTTAAAAGGTGGCGTTGGTTATGTAGAATTAAGATCGCTTGATGTGAACCCCTTAATTAAAGACGGCATAAATGCAGAACAGGTCCAGTTTCTAGAATCATTCATGTTGTTTTGCCTGTTAGAGGACTCACCTGTTGTTTCTACTGAGCAGATATATGAAATAGATATAAATGCTAACTTAGTAGCTCACAGGGGTAGGGAGCCTAATCTCAAATTGAAGTATAACGGCGAAGAGGTATCTTTAAAGAATTGGGGCCAGTCTATCCTCAATAAAATTGCTGAGTGTTCAGCTCTTCTAAGTGATGCGCATGTTGACTCGGTAAATCAAATTTCGAATAGAATTAAAAATCCTGACCTCACTCCATCAGCGCAAATGCTTAATGAGATGAAGCATGAAGAAAAAGGATTTTTTGAATATACGGATCAGTTCAGTCATAAATATCAAAAACTCTATCAAAACATGAAGATTAATGATGGTTACTTTTCTGAGTTAGACAAACTCAGAACACTATCATTTGAAAAGCAAAGAGAGATAGAGTCAGATGACAAGGTAAGTTTTGATCAATTCTTAGAAGAATATTTTTCAAGTGACATTTAAAGTAGAGACAATCTGTGCTATCGCCTCTGCAATAGGACAGAGTGGTATAGGCATTGTTAGAGTTTCGGGTCCCCTTGCCAAATCTATCTCTAAGATAATACTTAAAACAGATTTAAATCCAAGATATGCATACTATGGAGCTTTTTATGATGCTAAAAGCATTGTTATTGATCAAGGTGTAGCTATTTTTTTTCCAGGGCCAAACTCTTACACAGGTGAGGATATTGTTGAGTTTCAGGGGCATGGTGGCGCCAGTGTTTTAAGAAAAATCCTTGAGATAATACTTGACTTAGATGTTCGACTTGCTGAACCTGGAGAGTTCAGTAAAAGAGCATTCTTGAATGGCAAAATGGATCTAGTGCAAGCTGAGGCCGTCCAAGATTTAATTCAGTCAAACTCTGAAGAGTCTGCATTAAGTGCAGTCAGATCATTAACAGGAGAGTTTTCTGAAAAAATAAATGAAATACTTTCTGAATTAGTATCATTGAGAGTGTTTATTGAAGCCACCATCGATTTTTCTGATGAGGAAATTGATTTTTTAGAATCTCATGAGGTATCGAATAAACTTCATAATCTTAAGCAGAAGCTTTTAGACATTCACAAAACGGCAACTCAAGGCGCTATTCTTAGAGATGGTATTCATGTAGCAATTGCCGGTAAACCTAATGCAGGTAAATCAAGCTTGCTCAATATGTTAACAAAGCAGTCTAGTGCCATAGTCACCGATATTGCTGGAACAACAAGAGATGTTCTCAAAGAAACTATTCATTTAGATGGGATGCCGGTTCACATAATTGATACGGCTGGACTTCATAATAGCGATGATTTAATAGAACAAGAGGGCATCCGAAGGGCACATAATGAAATTAATAATGCTGATGTCATATTGCTAGTTTACGACTCTACTGATTCTGAGTTAGATTTAGGCATCTTGCCTGATTCAGTTAAAAATAAACCAAAAATAATTGTTAGAAATAAAATTGATCTAGTTGACCAACATTCATCTATGAAGAGCATAGGTAACAATCTAGAGGTTTCTATCTCTGCAAAAAATGGAGATGGGATAGATTCAGTTCGAGCTGCACTCGCGGAGTTTGCAGGACATAATTCGAGCATCGAGGGTGTGTTTGTAGCTAGAAAAAGACACCTTGATGCAATAGATGAAACGCTTGAATTTATCAATAATGGCATAAGCCAACTAAATGCAGGATCTAGTGAGCTTGTAGCAGAAGATCTTCGTCTGGCCGGATCAAAGCTTGGCCAAATTACAGGCGAATTTTCATCGGATGATCTTTTAGGAGAAATCTTCTCTTCATTCTGTATAGGGAAATAGAGTACAATTATTTCTTTCGAGAGAAAAAAATTAGGAATTTTTCGAGCTCTTCGCTTCTCTCTATATTGTTGATTTAAAACACTATTTTATGTAATCACTCACTTGGGTTTTTAGTGCTTTAAACTTTATTTGATAAAAATTAACAATATAGCTTGACGCTAGGATTTGAGCATGTATAATTTCCCGCTTTCACCGCACAAATCAGTCATATTTTGAGCGGTAGTTCTTTAACAATTTATCAAGCAACTTGTGTGGGCACTCGTGCAAGAAATTGTGCAGTGCACATAAAAAACAAAAGCAGATAAGCTTTTTAAAAAATTGAACTATTGGTTATAAAATGCCAAGTGTTCTAAAAAGTCAAAGATTGAACTGAAGAGTTTGATCCTGGCTCAGATTGAACGCTGGCGGTATGCTTAACACATGCAAGTCGAACGGAAACGATACTAGCTTGCTAGTAGGCGTCGAGTGGCGGACGGGTGAGTAACGCGTAGGAATCTGCCTGATAGTGGGGGATAGCCCGGAGAAATTCGGATTAATACCGCATAATCTATTCGTAGTAAAGTGGGGGACTTTCGAGCCTCACGCTATCAGATGAGCCTGCGTAAGATTAGCTTGTTGGTAGGGTAAAAGCCTACCAAGGCGACGATCTTTAGCTGGTCTGAGAGGATGATCAGCCACATCGGGACTGAGACACGGCCCGAACTCCTACGGGAGGCAGCAGTGGGGAATATTGGACAATGGGGGCAACCCTGATCCAGCAATACCGCGTGTGTGAAGAAGGCCTGAGGGTTGTAAAGCACTTTCAATTGTGAAGAAAAGTTAACGGTTAATAACCGTTAGCCTTGACGTTAACTTTAGAAGAAGCACCGGCTAACTCCGTGCCAGCAGCCGCGGTAATACGGAGGGTGCAAGCGTTAATCGGAATTACTGGGCGTAAAGCGTGCGTAGGCGGTTTATTAAGTCAGATGTGAAAGCCCCGGGCTTAACCTGGGAACTGCATTTGAAACTGGTAAACTAGAGTATGGTAGAGGAAAGTGGAATTTCTGGTGTAGCGGTGAAATGCGTAGATATCAGAAGGAACATCAATGGCGAAGGCAGCTTTCTGGACCAATACTGACGCTGAGGTACGAAAGCGTGGGTAGCAAACAGGATTAGATACCCTGGTAGTCCACGCCGTAAACGATGATAACTAGCCGTTGGGGGGATTTACCCTTTAGTGGCGAAGCTAACGCGTTAAGTTATCCGCCTGGGGAGTACGGCCGCAAGGTTAAAACTCAAAGGAATTGACGGGGACCCGCACAAGCGGTGGAGCATGTGGTTTAATTCGATGCAACGCGAAGAACCTTACCTGGTCTTGACATCCTGCGAACTTTCTAGAAATAGATTGGTGCCTTCGGGAACGCAGTGACAGGTGCTGCATGGCTGTCGTCAGCTCGTGTCGTGAGATGTTGGGTTAAGTCCCGTAACGAGCGCAACCCCTATCCTTATTTGCCAGCACATTATGGTGGGAACTATAAGGAGACTGCCGGTGATAAACCGGAGGAAGGCGGGGACGACGTCAAGTCATCATGGCCCTTACGACCAGGGCTACACACGTGCTACAATGGGAAGGACAAAGAGCCGCGAAGCCGCGAGGTGTAGCTAATCTCATAAACCTTTTCGTAGTCCGGATTGGAGTCTGCAACTCGACTCCATGAAGTCGGAATCGCTAGTAATCGTAGATCAGAATGCTACGGTGAATACGTTCCCGGGTCTTGTACACACCGCCCGTCATACCATGGGAGTGGGTTGCACCAGAAGTGGCTAGTCTAACTTAGTGAGGACGGTCACCACGGTGTGATTCATGACTGGGGTAAAGTCGTAACAAGGTAGCCCTACCGGAAGGTGGGGCTGGATCACCTCCTTAAGAAAAGCATGAGTGTTCACACAAGTTGTTTGATAATAATAAAGTAAGAGAAAAAAGACCAATAACCCAAAGTCAATTTTTTTGATATTAAGGGTCTGTAGCTCAGTTGGTTAGAGCGCACCCCTGATAAGGGTGAGGTCGGTGGTTCAAATCCACCCAGACCCACCAATTTCTGGGTTATTAGTTTTAATTGGGGCTATAGCTCAGCTGGGAGAGCGCCTGGTTTGCATCCAGGAGGTCAGCAGTTCGATCCTGCTTAGCTCCACCATTTTTCTCAAGTGAAAACTTAAATAAGATTTAGTTATAAGTTTTATTTAAGTTTTTATACCCTTTCTGGTGCAAACTGGATTGGGAGCTCTTTAACAATTTGGATATGAAGTAAAGTTTGTTAAATACAATACAACGTAAGGTGTATTGCATTGACACAACAATTTCAAAAAATATGGATTCTCATTGATAGATTAATTTCTATCATTGATAAATAGAATTCACTGATTGTATCGAAAGATATAACTAGTGACTTCACAAGGTGAAATACGAAACCATTTAACCCAGATACTTTGGGGTTATATGGTCAAGTGAATAAGTGCATACGACGGATGCCTTGGCAGTAGAAGGCGATGAAGGACGTGATAATCTGCGATAAGCTTCGGTTAGCTGATAATAAGCTTTAACCCGGAGATCTCCGAATGGGAAAACCCAGTGATCATAAGATCATTATCCTTAACTGAATACATAGGTTAAGGAGGCAAACCTAGGGAACTGAAACATCTAAGTACCTAGAGGAAAAGAAATCAACCGAGATTCCCTTAGTAGCGGCGAGCGAACGGGGACCAGCCCTTAAGCAATTTTTTGATTAGTAGAATGTTCTGGAAAGTTCAACGACACAGGGTGATAGTCCCGTATACGAAAATCTTTTAATTGTGAAATCGAGTAAGGCGGCGCACGTGAAACGCTGTTTGAAAATGGGGGGACCACCCTCCAAGGCTAAATACTCTCTACTGACCGATAGTGAACAAGTACCGTGAGGGAAAGGCGAAAAGAACCCCGGGAGGGGAGTGAAATAGAACCTGAAATCGTATGCATACAAGCAGTGGGAGCAGACTTGTTCTGTGACTGCGTACCTTTTGTATAATGGGTCAGCGACTTACTTCTCAGTAGCAAGGTTAACCATTAGGGGAGCCGTAGGGAAACCGAGTCTTAAATGGGCGTTTAGTTGCTGGGAGTAGACCCGAAACCGGGTGATCTATCCATGGCCAGGGTGAAGGTTAGGTAAAACTAACTGGAGGCCCGAACCCACTTATGTTGAAAAATGAGGGGATGAGCTGTGGATAGGGGTGAAAGGCCAAACAAACCCGGAGATAGCTGGTTCTCTCCGAAATCTATTTAGGTAGAGCGTCATGTATTACTTCTGGGGGTAGAGCACTGTTATGGCTAGCGGGTCGTCAAGACTTAGTAAACCATTGCAAACTCCGAATACCAGAAAGTATGAGCATGGCAGACACACTGCGGGTGCTAACGTCCGTAGTGGAAAGGGAAACAACCCAGACCGTCAGCTAAGGTCCCAAAATTATAGTTAAGTGGGAAACGATGTGAAAAGGCATAGACAGCCAGGAGGTTGGCTTAGAAGCAGCCATTCCTTTAAAGAGTGCGTAATAGCTCACTGGTCGAGTCGGTTTGCGCGGAAGATTTAACGGGGCTAAACTATATACCGAAGCTGCGGATCGCAATTTATTGCGATGGTAGGAGAGCGTTCTGTAAGCCGTTGAAGGTGAACTGTGAGGTTTGCTGGAGGTATCAGAAGTGCGAATGCTGACATGAGTAACGATAAAGGGGGTGAAAAACCCCCTCGCCAGAAGTCCAAGGTTTCCTACGCAACGTTAATCGGCGTAGGGTTAGTCGGCCCCTAAGGCGAGGCAGAAATGCGTAGTCGATGGGAAACGGGTTAATATTCCCGTACTTCATATAACTGCGATGGGAAGACGGAGAAGGTTAGCTCAGCAAGGCGATGGTTGTCCTTGTTCAAGCGTGTAGAAATGGTTCTTAGGAAAATCCGGGAACCTCTATTTCAAGGCGTGATAACGATCCCTCTTTTGGGAGAAGTGAGTGATACCATGCTTCCAGGAAAATCCTCTAAGCTTCAGGTTATATGAAACCGTACCCCAAACCGACACAGGTGGACGAGATGAGAATTCTAAGGCGCTTGAGAGAACTCGGGTGAAGGAACTAGGCAAAATGACACCGTAACTTCGGGAGAAGGTGTACTCTTGTTATGTGAAATCACTCGCTGATAGAGCAGAAAAGAGTTGAAAATACTAGGTGGCTGCGACTGTTTATTAAAAACACAGCACTCTGCAAACACGTAAGTGGACGTATAGGGTGTGACTCCTGCCCGGTGCTTGAAGGTTAATTGATGAGGTTAGCGCTTGCGCGAAGCTTTTGATCGAAGCCCAAGTAAACGGCGGCCGTAACTATAACGGTCCTAAGGTAGCGAAATTCCTTGTCGGGTAAGTTCCGACCTGCACGAATGGAGTAACGACGGCCACACTGTCTCCACCCGAGACTCAGTGAAATTGAAATTGCTGTTAAGATGCAGTATACCCGCGGCCAGACGGAAAGACCCCGTGCACCTTTACTACAGCTTTGCATTGAACTCTGATCCTACTTGTGTAGGATAGGTGGGAGGCTTTGAAGCTTTAACGCTAGTTAGAGTGGAGCCACCCTTGAAATACCACCCTGGTATGGTTGGGGTTCTAACCTAGGTCCGTAATCCGGATCGGGAACAATGCATGGTGGGTAGTTTGACTGGGGCGGTCTCCTCCCAAAGAGTAACGGAGGAGCGCAAAGGTATCCTCAGCACGGTCGGACATCGTGCAATGAGCGCAAAGGTAAAAGGATGCTTGACTGCGAGACTGACACGTCGAGCAGGTAGGAAACTAGGTCTTAGTGATCCGGTGGTTCTGAGTGGAAGGACCATCGCTCAACGGATAAAAGGTACGCCGGGGATAACAGGCTGATACCCCCCAAGAGTTCACATCGACGGGGGTGTTTGGCACCTCGATGTCGGCTCATCACATCCTGGGGCTGAAGCAGGTCCCAAGGGTATGGCTGTTCGCCATTTAAAGTGGTACGCGAGCTGGGTTTAGAACGTCGTGAGACAGTTCGGTCCCTATCTACCGTGGGCGTTGGAGACTTGAGGGAAGCTGTTCTTAGTACGAGAGGACCGGAATGGACACACCTCTGGTGTTTCGGTTGTGACGCCAGTCGCATTGCCGAGTAGCTATGTGTGGAAAGGATAACCGCTGAAAGCATCTAAGCGGGAAGCCCCTCCCAAGATTAGGTCTCCCTGATTATTTAATAATCCTAAAGATCCCTCGAAGACTACGAGGTTGATAGGCTAGGTGTGGAAGTGCAGCAATGTATGAAGCTAACTAGTACTAATTGATCGTGAGGCTTGACCATATAACACCCAAGATATTTGGAGATGTTGTTGTGTCAACAGGCAATATGCCTTATAAACTTTACTTTATCCATTTTGTTATACCTCTGGTATAAAAACTTTTTAATTCATTTGAGTTAGGTTTCGACTTAGTTCAAGTAAGCAGTTTGCTTAGTGATAATAGCAAGTGTGACCCACCTGATCCCATCCCGAACTCAGAAGTGAAACCACTTAGCGCCGATGGTAGTGTGGGGTCTCCCCATGTGAGAGTAGGACATTGCTAGGCTTTTATTCAAAATACCCCGACCTTT
>Ga0228672_1001173_pt1 | contig 10731 bp, 9 predicted proteins | sample 90DmetaG_FD_182788 | JGI IMG/M metagenome (GOLD analysis project Ga0228672, IMG submission 182788) | Seawater microbial communities from Monterey Bay, California, United States - 90D | ecosystem: Environmental > Aquatic > Marine > Coastal | place: USA: California | collected 2016-11-08 | reverse complement strand
GGAGCACGCAGCAGCACTGACCAGCAGCCCTCGCAGCGTGCGCCTTGAAGGCCATGCCGATGAGCGCGGTACCCGTGAGTACAACATGGCACTAGGCGAGCGTCGCGCCAATGCGGTCAAAGAGTTTTTGGTACTGCAGGGCGTGTCAGGCGGCCTGATCGAAGTGATCAGCTATGGTGAGGAGCGCGCAGCGTCTTACGGTAGCAACGAAGGTGCCTGGAGCCTGAACCGTCGCGTTGAGCTGAAGTAATACTTACTGGCCAGCGATGGTCTATAGTAGCTTAGAGGGCAGCTTAACAGCGTGCAGCTGTTCCTGTACGGCCGGAGTTGATATCAACTCTGGCCGTTTCTGCGTTTGGCCATAACTGGAAAACTGATACTACTTATTATGAAATCTTCTCTTGCGATACTGATTACACTGAGCCTGATTGCGGTCAATGCTGTCGGGCAAAATCTGACGCCTATTGTTGATCTCAATAGTCAGACAGATTCCGGGCCTAATGGCACAGTGCCTGTGGCTATGGATGCGCCGGACAGGGCAGTGGATGGCTCAGGCGACCGCTATTATCAGATGCAGGTGCTGCAGGAAGAGGTGCAGATGCTGCGGGGTATGGTTGAGGAGCTCAACTACGAGTTACAGCAGCTTAAGCAACGGCAGATGGATGATTATCTGGATATTGATCGCCGACTCAGTGCTCAGGTAGCTGGTCCGGCTGCCAGTAATGCCAGTTCTACCGCGCCAGCTGGCGCAAGTTTTGGTGGTGAAACGGTAATGCCCTCAACCAGCGCCTCCACCAACGAACCCCTAACTGCGATGGCCAACACTGCCGATAGCGCAACTATGAAGGCAGACTATGACAAGGCCTCTGGTCTACTGTTAAAGCAGCGCGATATCAATGGTGCAGCTCTGGCCTTTAAACAGCATATTGTCGATTATCCCGGCAGCCCCTATGTACCCAATGCCTATTATTGGTTGGGCGAAATCTATCTACTGCAGGATCAGGCCGAGCTATCTCGCCAGTCATTCACCGCTGTGGTAGACCAGCATCCGCTGCATAACAAGGCCATGGATGCGCGCTTTAAACTGGGCAAGATATATCACCAGTTAGGTGAAGATGCCCGCGCCCGCCAATTGCTTGAAACTGCGGCCAGCAGCACCGGTGGTGTGGCCCGCAAGGCACGTGCCTACCTGGATAATAATTTCTAACCCGAATATTTTATGTCTGAACTGCGTATTACCGAAATCTTTCACTCCTTGCAGGGTGAGACTAGTACCACAGGTTTGCCCACGACCTTTGTGCGGCTGACCGGCTGCCCGTTGCGCTGCGGCTACTGTGACACTGCCTATGCCTTTGAAGGTGGTCAGAAAATGGCCCTCAGTGCGATCATGGACAGAGTGCACGACAATGGTGCGCGCCATGTCACGGTAACCGGAGGCGAGCCCCTGGCTCAGCCACAGTGTATAGAGCTGCTCAGGGAGCTCTGCGATGCCGGTTACAGGGTATCTCTTGAAACCAGTGGCGCCATGCCGGTAGATGATGTGGATCAGCGAGTCGTTAAGATACTGGATTTAAAAACCCCAGGCTCCGGCGAAGTTCATCGCAATCTGTATGAAAATATTGCTCTGCTATTACCCCATGACGAGGTTAAGTTTGTGATCTGCGATCGTCAGGATTATGACTGGAGCTGCCTGAAGATGGATGAGCTGGGATTGGCAGAGCGCGCTGCAGAAATTTTGTTCTCACCCAGTCAGGGCCAGCTAGCGCCAAAACAGTTGGCAGAATGGATACTGCAGGATAGGCTCAGTGTTAGAATGCAGCTGCAAACCCATAAATTTATCTGGGGCGATCAGCCCGGGCACTAGGTCAAAGCATGTCAAAAAAAGCCGTTATTCTGGTCTCTGGTGGGCTGGACTCAACCACTGTACTCGCGATGGCTCTGGATCAGGGCTATGACTGTTATACCCTGAGTTTTGACTATGGCCAGCGCCATCGCTCGGAGCTCAAGGCGGCTGAGCGGGTGTCTCAATCCATGGGCGTGGCCGAGCATAAGGTAGTTGCATTGGATCTGGGTACCATTGGTGGTTCTGCCCTGACTGATACAGCTATAGATGTGCCTGAGATTGAGACAACAGGTATCCCGGTGACCTATGTGCCGGCGCGCAATACCGTGTTTCTGTCTATTGCACTGGGCTGGGCTGAGGTGCTGGGCGCCAGTGATATCTTTCTCGGCGTAAATGCGGTGGATTACTCCGGTTACCCGGACTGTCGCCCGCAGTATATCGACGCTTTTGAAGCCATGGCCAACCTGGCGACCAAGGTGGCTGTGGAGGGGCAGCGGCTAAGCATTCACGCACCGCTAATTGACCTGACTAAGGCCGAGATTGTGCAGGCTGGCATGGCTCTGGGTGTGGATTACAGTCAGACAGTTTCCTGCTACCAGGCTAGTCTCGATGGCCTGGCCTGCGGCAAATGCGATAGCTGCAGATTGCGCGCACAGGGCTTTTTGGAGTCAGGAATAAAAGACCCCACCAGATACAAAAAAAGTGCTTGAATTTTGTCTTCCGGCCAGTATAGTACGCACCTCCGCTGAGGGCCGTTAGCTCAGCTGGTAGAGCAGTTGGCTTTTAACCAATTGGTCGATGGTTCGAATCCATCACGGCCCACCAAAATTTAAAAACCTCCCTTGTGGAGGTTTTTTGGTTTTGGGCGGTTGTAATGGCTGAGACCCATCGCGGTTCGACTAACTCGGCTTACAGCCGAGTTTGGACGCCAAAGGCGCCCCGCAGGGGTGAACATAGCCCTAAGGCTATTTGAATCACTAACTCGGCTTACAGCCGAGTTTGGACGCCAAAGGCACCCCGCAGGGGTGAAAATAGCCCTAAGGCTATTTGAATCACTAACTCGGCTTACAGCCGAGTTTGGACGCCAAAGGCACCCCGCAGGGGTGAAAATAGCCCTAAGGCTATTTGAATCACTAACTCGGCTTACAGCCGAGTTTGGACGCCAAAGGCGCCCCGCAGGGGTGAACATAGCCCTAAGGCTATTTGAGTCCATCCATCACGGCCCACCAAAATTTAAAAACCTCCCTTGTGGAGGTTTTTTGGTTTTGGGCGTTAACTAATTATTTTTGCTTCTCAGGTAGGGAAAATCGTCTTTGCAGAGTCATATACCTCAAGCAATGCAGGATTATGCTGACAACCAGTGACTGCATGCCAGATTGGAAATGAATTCTGATCAGGGGACTGGCTGCGGGAGTGCGGTCAGAGAGGGACTTTTCAGTGACAGGGCGTCGTAAACAGCAAGATTTATACTGAGAACAATAACTGTGCAAATGACCGCCGCAAGCAATACGCCTGAGGTCACCCGGCTATACCAGGATACTGCAGAGGAACTTCGGCAGTTTCTGCTATGTAAAACTGGCAATGCTCAACAGGCCGACGAGATCGCTCAGGACTGCTACGCCAAACTCTGCAGACTCAACCATTATCGAGACATTCGCGACCAGCGCTGCTACCTGTTTAATATGGCGGTGCGCCTTGCCGTGAGTGCTCTAAGGAGGCGCCAGTTGGCTACTTGTCGACCCTCGTCCAATGGGACCTCAGATAGTGGCAAATCTTCTGCTGTGGGCGAAGCAGTGGCTTACAGGTCACTGATTAATGAGCTGCAGACCGTGGCCATCAAGGATGCACTGTCTGAGCTTGCGGACAGAACTCGCTATATCTTTCTGCTGCATCGCTATCGTGGCCTTAGTTACAGTGCCATTGCCAGACATCTAGGTTTGTCAGTCAGTACTATTGAGGGCCATATGGATGTGGCTCTGGGTAGTATTAAGAGGGCAGCTGCAGAATTCAACGCTCTGGGCTCTTGGCGGAGATATGGTTATTAATCTTATCCGTTGGTTCAAAGCTAAATGCTCCCGCCACCAACCTCATAGCGAAAGTTTTCCTCGGCGGCGCAACTCAGACTCTGGCAGTGATTTTAGCCCAGGCGTTAACCGCCATGATTTAAATCAGGAGTGGGAGAAGATGGACACACTGACGCCTTGGGCAGAGGCTGAGATTGACCGTCTGCAAATCAGACTAAAGCTTGCAAAAAAGCATAGGCCTTGACTGTCTGGCGGTGTCTGGACTGACTGCTATCCTCAGCCAGGGTGGCATTCAGTTGTTAACAGAGCGGCTGAAGCAGTGACTGGAGAGGAGGGCCCAACCCTATCGACTTGGGACCCTCACTGAGTTTTATCTAGCTCTGATACTCAGAGTTGACTACCACCACATCTACATCTAGCGCCGAGATAACTCGCTCAGCGGTATTGCCGCGCCTGGTCTTGGCCTGACCTGTCTGGCCCAATGTGCCAATAATAACCACATCGGCACTGATGTCCTTGGCTACTTTGGCGATGGCTTCATCGGTGTAGCCTTTCACTACATGAATTTTATCCGGGTTCAGGTCAGTCTCCCGCAGCAGGCGTCCGCGATCCGGATACAGCATTGAGTCTATATAGGCGTTGGCTACATGGAAGTCGGCCCCGTAGCTTTCAGCCAGATCTCTGCCGCGGCTGATAATATTGTCGTTAAGCACTTCCTGGTGCTTTCTTGATGCTTGGAAATTGACCGCTGCCAGCACCACTTTACGCTGCTCTGCAGCGCCGTCACGAACTACCAGCACTGGGCAGGTGGCACGCTTAAGCAGCTCCCATTTTGACTCGGCAAAACTAAATCTGCGGCTGGTTTTAGGTTCGCCGGCGCGAATCAGGATGCGGGTTGCACCAAATTGCTCGGCGGCCCTCATAATGGATTTTTGCCAGTTGTGAGACCAGGAGACTTCGATCTTGTAGTCGAGGCCCGCAGCTCTCAGAGGGCTGTGAATCTGCTCCTCAAACCAGTCGGTGTTGCGATAAACCTTATCGTTGCTGGCATCTGTATCCACCGTATCTGGGTCTATGGCCACAAATACACAAATCAAAGGGCTGGGCGTGAGCAGTTTAGCGGTGATAATCGCTCGCTGCAGAGCCACATGCTCGTTTAATGTAGGGTTGACGACCACAAACACTCTTTCCTGATCAGACATTTCTTTCTCCTTTAATCGTCTGAGGTTGATTGGCTGGATAGACGATCTTGCCGGTAGAAAGAGCTATCTGACAATGAGGGCCATATCCATATTGCATAGGTGCGCATTAAAACATGCATTTATCGCATAACCAATGCATTTTGTGGGCTGTAGAGGGGTTATCCCATGGTATTTGGCTATGGCAGCCATACCAAAATGGTTATTTCGGTATTTAGTAATGGGTAGAAATCATGATTACCGCAGGCGTGAACAAAAATGCCTCTGGCTGATCTGGGTGCCCTGTGGAGTCTGTCGGCTGCGCGGCGACGCGTATTTTAATATCGGATTGGGTCGGCCAAACAGCTTCAGCATCGACGCTATAGATGGACCTAATATTCGGGCGCTGATACAGGGGCCGAACTACTCTGTCGCGATAACAGAGCGCCAATGGTTCGCCATCCACATTGTTGTAATAGGACAGCAGTATGTGCGGGCTATTGATAGACTGCTCGCCACATTGTTGATAGGCCCGCTGTGTCAGGGGTTGATTAATGGTTAGCGGATTTGCCTCGACAATGCCACCTATCGCCAGTAGCAGGCCGAGAATTGCTGCTGCCAGATTGCTGGGCTGGCTGTGCTTGGGTTTAGGATGTTGGAGTATTATTATCTGTGCTGATTTGAGCATAGGTCTAACCCTGCGAGTTATTTTAATTATTAGCTTCAACTTATTGATTTAAATGTAAAATAATTAATCTCATGGGTTTGGCATAGGGTTTTAGTCGCAGTCTGTGGGCTGTGTCACAGTTAATTTGTATTAATGGCTAATAAGTTGTCCTCGCGGGGCCGCAGTTGGAACCGTATAATGGCGGCCAAATTAATTTAGGATTGCTCAATGACCGTTCGTACCCGTATAGCCCCGTCGCCCACCGGCGACCCCCATGTTGGCACTGCCTATGTGGCTCTGTTCAATATGGCCTTTGCACATAGTCAGGGCGGGCAGTTTTTGCTGCGTATTGAGGACACCGATCAGGCCAGATCTACTCCGGAATCTGAAAAGGCCATCCTAGATGCGCTGCACTGGCTCGGACTGGACTGGGACGAGGGGCCAGACAACGGCGGCGACAAAGGCCCATACCGCCAGAGCGAACGCCCAGATATCTACCGCGAGCATGCGGATAAGTTGCTCGATACTGGTCATGCTTTCCGCTGCTTCTGCACCGCTGAGCGTCTCGATGAGTTGCGGGCTACCCAGATGGAAAATAAACAGCAACTGGGTTATGACGGCCACTGTATGCATCTCAGCGAAGAGGAAGTCGCTGCTCGGTTAGCCAAAGGCGAGTCCCATGTAGTGCGCATGAAAGTGCCCAGAGAAGGGCAGTGCAACTTCGATGATATGCTGCGGGGCGAGATTAGCATTGACTGGGCGCAGATCGATCTGCAGATTCTGCTTAAAGCTGATGGCATGCCTACCTATCATCTGGCCAATGTGGTGGACGACCATCTCATGGAAATAAGCCATGTGATTCGCGGTGAAGAGTGGATTAACTCGGCTCCCAAGCATATTTTACTCTACCAGTACTTTGGTTGGGATACCCCGGTCTTCTGTCATCTGCCACTGCTGCGCAATGTGGATAAAAGCAAGTTATCCAAGCGCAAAAATCCCACCAGTATTCTGTACTATCAACGTATGGGCTACCTGCCCGAGGCGCTGCTTAATTATCTGGGTCGTATGGGCTGGTCCATGCCCGATGAGCGAGAGAAGTTTAATCTCAGTGAAATGCTTGAGGCCTTTGATATACAGCGGGTTTCCCTGGGTGGCCCGGTATTTGATGTAGAGAAGCTTAGCTGGCTCAATGGCATGTGGATTCGCGATGAGCTCAGTGATGAGCAGCTGGCCGATCGGCTGCAGGAATGGGCTCTGAACCGCGATACATTGATGGCCTTTTTGCCCTTTGCCCGTCAGCGTATGGAGACCTTCTCCGATCTGGCGCCTCTGGGTAATTATCTGGTATCCGGCATGTTGCCTATTAGTGCAGAGGATCTAAAGTCTGCGGGCATGGAGGACGATCAGCTTCTAGACGTACTGCAGTATGCGCTGTGGCGACTGGAGTCAGTACAGCAGTGGAACAGGGATAATATCTTTAACGCTCTAAAAGCTGTAGCCGATGCCATGGATATTAAGTTGAAGCCATTTCTGGCCCCGCTCTTTATCGCCATCGCTGGCAGCAGCGCCTCGATTTCGGTAATGGACTCAATGAATTTGCTCGGTGCCGATATGTCCAGAGCCCGTTTGCGCCACGCCATAGATCTGCTTGGCGGCGTGGGTAAAAAGAAGCTCAAGAAAATGGAAAAAGCTTACCAGCAACTGGGCTGAAAGCCCTGATTTGAGGGAAAACAGGCTTGACTTGATAGGAGCCGCTCCCTATTATGCGCGTTCCTTTTTTGGGGCCTTAGCTTTTATGCCCCGCGGGTGCAGCTGGTTACAGCTGAGCAGTAAATCAGGTGGTAAACGCAACGATATTTAAGTTGCGAAAAAGTAGATTTTTGGGGCCTTAGCTCAGCTGGGAGAGCGCAACACTGGCAGTGTTGAGGTCAGCGGTTCGATCCCGCTAGGCTCCACCAAATAAAAAACCCCCACACGCATGTGTGGGGGTTTTTTATTTGCCGGAGATTTGCAATCTCTCTAGGTCCAGTGCAGCAATATTTCTCCCTTCTCTGCAGCTTCCCGGGCTAATTCCTGGGCTTTATCTCCGAACAGTTCCTCGACCCGCTCCCGCCGAATTTTCATAGTGGGCGTAAGCACTCTATTTTCAATGGACCAGGGTTCCGTAGAAATAATGACAGCGCCAATTCTTGCATGATGGTCTACTTGGCTATTTACGGCTTTCACTCGCTCCAGAAGTGCGGCTTCTATCTCCTCTTTGGGTTGCTCAACAGCTATGGCGCTGAGCACAGAGGTCATTACTGTTTTCGAATAGCCCCTGCCCAGCAGACAGATCTGTTCGGTATAGGGGTTTTCAGTGAAGATATTTTCGATTGGAGTCGGGGCCACAAACTTGCCCTGAATAGTCTTAAAGTAGTCTTTGACCCGCCCGGTAATATAGTAAAACCCATCCTCATCAATGCGTATTTTATCGCCTGTATGCACCCAGCCATCGACGAAGGTCTCGGCGGTTTTCTCTGGCATATTGTAATAGCCCGGTGAGCAGCCGGCGGCTTTGACCACAAGCTCATCTTCATCGGTAACCCGGACCTCAACACCAACCGTTGGCTTGCCAATAGAGCCAATGCGGCGCTCTTCTTTGCGCGATACAATAGGCCCCATACATTCTGTTTGCCCAAAGCCTTCCATCAGACAGATACCAAAACGGTCATACCAGTGGATTAAGGCTGGAGGTGTAGGTGCAGCTGCGGTGAGCAGGTACTGGGCTTGATCCAGGCCCAGTTTCTCGCGAATCATTTTGCCCACGCCCTCGGCATCAGCCTCCAGGGCTGCATCCACTGCATCCTGAGAGCCAAATTGGGCAATAATACCCTGCTGCAGCTGCTCCCAGACTCGCGGTGGCCCGAACATAAACGCTGGGCGGCAGAGGGGTAGGTCGCGCAGCAGAGTCGTCAGATTTTCATTAAAGTGCACCTCACCGCAGTTTACCAGTGAGCTGCCTTCGACTAGCTGTCGCTCGGCAATATGGGCCAGTGGTAAATAAGAGAAAAACCTTGCGCCCACAGCCATAGAGAATGTGCTGCTAAAACGCGCGATTGGAATTAGATTTGAGTTGTGGGTCTGCATCACGCCTTTAGGCACACCTGTGGTACCAGAGGTGAACACCAGAGATACCAGGTCATCGGCCTGACACTCATAATTGGGCATGCTGCCTCTGTAGGGCGCAACCAGATCTTCCCAGCGCAAATGCTCCTGGGCGAGTTCGACGCCGGGCAGGGCGATCAACAGAATACCCTCAGGCAGCACATGCCGCACCTGATCCCAGTTTTCTGTTTCGCCAACAAACAATACCTTCATTTCGGTAAAGTCCATAACGTACTCGGCGGTTTCGCCTGGGGCTGTAGTGAAAATGGGCACTACCACATGGCCGGCAGCGCAGGCGCCTAGATCGGCAAAATACCAGTGGGCGCGGTTGCGTGATAACAGGCCAACACATTGTCCTGTGGTCGTAAAGCGAGACTCAAACCAGCAGGCCATGGCATTGATTTCAGTATGGGCCTGGCTCCAGGTCCAGTCTGTAGTTGAGTCGCCACTGCGCTCGCGCAGCCATACCTGATCTGGGTGCTGGCTATTCCATTGATTGAGGTAGTCTGTGTAAGTGGTAAGCATGCTATGTATCCATTTTTATTGTTATGGGATGATCTGTCCCCAGTTTATAAATTCGCAGTAGCTAAGACAATGCCTTTAATTACCGCTAAACAGAGGAATCTGTGCCTAACAATGGCGATAGTCAGGTTACATCTGGCTATTTCGAGAAGGCAATTGTCAATGTCTACCAGCGCATATCGAAACACCTAGATCATTGATAATTCGAGCTGGCCGATCAAACAGTGGCAGTACTCTGCAGTCGCGAAAAGAGCTGCGCAATCTGCGTATTTCTTATCATACCTATGCATACTAATGGGCTATCTGTCGGTTCACGTCGTATTCCGACTAGTCACAGACCAAAGCGAAGATTATTGATTACGAGAGAATTTTTATGTCATTACCTCCCATTTTGTCCGATCGACTCAGATTGCCAGTTGTCGCCGCACCACTGTTTATTATCTCAAACCCCGATCTGGTAATCGCCCAGTGTAAGGCGGGTATTGTAGGTTCATTCCCCGCGCTGAACGCGCGCCCCGCAGAAGAGCTTGATCGTTGGTTAGAAAAAATAACCACCGAACTTGCCCAATATGATGCAGAAAACCCCCACGCACCCTCAGCACCATTTGCGGTTAACCAAATTGTGCATTCCTCAAATGATCGGCTTCAGCACGATGTCGAAATGTGTGTTAAGTGGAAAGTACCCATTGTGATAACTTCGCTGGGCGCCAAGGAGTTTGTAAATGATGCGGTTCACTCCTATGGAGGCATAGTGCTGCACGATATTATTAACAACACATTTGCCAAGAAAGCGGTGGCCAAAGGGGCCGATGGTGTTATTGCTGTCGCTGCTGGTGCTGGCGGTCATGCCGGCGCGCTTTCTCCTTTTGCTCTGGTGCAGGAGATTCGCGAGTGGTTTGATGGGCCTCTGTTGCTATCAGGGTCCATTGCCAATGGGGGTGCAGTGTTGGCGTCTCAGGCTATGGGTGCTGATCTTGCCTATATTGGCTCTGCCTTCATTGCCACCGACGAGGCGGATGCTGTTGAAGGCTACAAGCAGTCTATTGTCGACTATGGTGCTGATGATATTGTGCTGAGTAATCTGTTTACTGGTGTTTCCGGGAATTATCTGAGGCCCTCCATTGAAGCGGCTGGCCTGGATCCGGATAACCTGCCTGAAAGTGATGCTTCCAAGATGAGTTTTGGCTCTGGTGGCAGCTCCAAGTCGAAGGCCTGGAAAGATATCTGGGGCTGTGGGCAGGGGATTGGCGCGGTCAAATCAATACAGACAACCCAGGCGCTTGTAGATCGGCTGTCTATGGAATATCGCGAAGCCAAAAGTAAACTGGCTTGATACAGGTTTGCCTGCTGCAA
>Ga0228672_1001170_pt1 | contig 10737 bp, 3 predicted proteins | sample 90DmetaG_FD_182788 | JGI IMG/M metagenome (GOLD analysis project Ga0228672, IMG submission 182788) | Seawater microbial communities from Monterey Bay, California, United States - 90D | ecosystem: Environmental > Aquatic > Marine > Coastal | place: USA: California | collected 2016-11-08 | reverse complement strand
TACCAGGAATAAAAATAAAGTCTCTATTTTTATTCCTGGTATTGGCTTTAACTATAAAATTAATAATTCGAATTCTATATTTGGTGGGGTACACAAAGGGTTTTCGCCTCCCGGAAATACAGTTGGGCAAAAATCTGAAGAAAGTATCAATTACGAGTTAGGGTCACGATTCAATTTTAAAGGATTACGAGGAGAAGTTGTTGGCTTTTTTAACGACTACAGCAACTTATTGGGAAGTGACTTAGCAGCTTCTGGCGGAACAGGTTCATTAGAACAATTTAATGCTGGAGAGGTTAGTATGAAAGGAATTGAATTGCTTCTAAATTATGACCTACTGCAAAAAAATACATCTGTTGCCTTACCTATTACTTTCGGATATACATTTACAGATGCTACGTTTTTAAATAGTTTTGGCAGTGATGATGGTTTATGGGGTGAAGTTCAAAGCGGTGACGAGTTGCCTTACATTGCTAAGCATCAATTTAACACCTCTATTTCCTTAGAGCATGAAAAATTTGAACTCAATTTGAACGGCCGTTTGAATGGTGCTTTTAAAACCGAGGCAAGCACAGATGCAGTTAATGCCACTAATGGGATTACGTCCAACTTTATCATCGATTTTGTAGGAAAATACCATGTTTCAAAATCACTTAGTTTATCGGCTAAAATTATTAATGTTCTAGATGAAACCTATGCGGTTTCTAAAGTGCCTGCTGGCTTACGTCCTGGGCATCCTTTTGGAATCTATGGAGGTCTAGACTTTAGATTCTAATCCTGTAATTATATAAAAAAATAAAGGGCTATTACTAGAGTAATGGCCTTTTTTAGTGGTACATTGAAAAGATTTTTGTGGCCTCATTAAAAGCACTTTCAAAACTAAGCGCATTCAAATTAGTGGATGTTTTTTGAGCTGTAAAATACGAGAGTAACCTTTCTGTTGGCATGTTACCGGTCAAATCGTCTTTGGCCATAGGACAGCCTCCAAATCCTTGAATCGCACCATCAAACCTCAAACAACCAGCCTTATATGCTGCATCCACTTTGGCATGCCAATGTAAAGGATTAGTGTGTAGATGTGCTCCAAATTCGATATGAGGATAAGCCGGAATTAAATTTGAAAATAAATAGGATATGCTCTCTGCGTTAGAGCTGCCAATTGTATCACTTAACGACAGAATTTCAATGCCCATTTTATGCAAGTGTTCTGTCCATTTGGCAACAACATCTACATTCCAAGGATCTCCGTAAGGATTTCCAAAAGCCATGGAAATATAGACCACAACACGTTTATTATAAGCCTGAGCTAGTTCTAAAATCTCTTGTAGTGTCTCTATAGATTCCGCAATTGTTTTGTGGGTATTACGCATTTGAAAATTTTCAGAGATTGAAAACGGATAGCCTAAAAAATCAATTTCTTTATGGGAGGCAGCAGCTAATGCTCCTCTTCGATTGGCCACAATGGCCAGCAATTTACTTGAAGTAGAACTGAGATCTAATTGGGCTAAAACTTCAGCCGTATCTACCATTTGAGGAATGGCCTTTGGAGAAACAAAGCTTCCAAAATCAATGGTATCAAAACCGACACGCAACAAGGATTGAAGGTATTGCACCTTTTTAACCGTTGGAATGAATGTCTTAATACCTTGCATGGCATCTCTTGGGCATTCGATAATTTTTATTGATTGTGGTTGCATCCGATTGATTCAGACTTTAAAATTACTATTATTTTTTGAAACAAGGCGATGTCATTAAACTAAGTCCTTACACTTTTAAAGTATGCTGTTTTGTGATTTATGATGATATGAAATAAATCTTTTAAAACTTTAAAAGTACGTTCCAGTCCATATTTGGAAATTCCATGAACTCGTGGGTGATGAACGACAGGAATTTCTTTGATTCTTGCCCCTCTAATATGTGCATTAAGTGCCATAAACCGATGCAGTTCGCCATGAAGCGGTAGTTCTTTGGCTATCTTGGAGGTCATCACTTTTAATGCACAACCCGAATCTCTAATTTGGAGTTGCGTAGTCATTCTTATGATAAAATTTGCAATTTTAGAGGGCATTATTTTTAGGAAAGGATCTTGTCTGTTTTTACGAAAACCAATCACCATATCCAAAGCTTCGTTTTGAATTACATCTAGCATTTTTGGGATATCCGATGGGTCATTTTGAAGGTCACCATCCATGGTTACTATATAGTGTCCTCGAGCTCTATTAATTCCAGTTGAAAGTGCCGAACTTTGACCTTTATGATATTTAAAAGCTATTAGGCTTGTGTATGGATTCGCCTCTAAAGAAATGATTTTACAGCTTTCATCTGATGAAGAATCATCTACAAAAATGAGTTCATAACTATAGGCAACTAAAGCGTTTTCAATAGAAGCAATTAGTAATTTAATATTGTCTTCTTCATTAAACACTGGAATGACAATGGAAAACAATGGGCGAGATCGCATAATTTTATAAATTAAATCTTATATCGACGAAGCGACAAAGTACAACAATAATCATAAAAGTTGTGGTACTAAATTAAATTCTAAAAAATTATGCTGTAATCCCACTTAAATTTTCAACAACAATCTTTGTATTTTAATTGCACTTTATTAAAACCCGTAGAAACGACTATTATCGCCTCTTTTGTTCTTGTTATCTGGATTAAAATCAAATGTAATGTATAATTCAAAACTGTTAAAATCAGTACCTACTAGACCTGTAGATCCCATATCTATTGAATAATTAACACCAAGCTCAATTTGTTGTACAAAAAGGCTTAGAGATGTTCCGAATTGAGATATTGTAATCCCTTCATAGTTATTGACATGTTGGTTAAGCCCGATAGAAATATTACCTAATATCAATTCTTGAAAAAGGTCTATTCTAGATTTTGACCCTTGCATGGTAATGGAATTATATAGAAATAAATAAGAAAATGACGGTAAAATCCCCTGGTCGTAAGGGTTTAAGTCATACTCATAGCCCGCTTGTAAAGAGAGTAATAAATCTTTCTTGTTTTTCGTCGTAGAATTAAACGAAGTGTCAGGAGTATTCATATGTTTTGCATTAAGCCCAAAAAATAAATTTTCATTATTATGAAGCGAAAATCCTGCAGCCAAATCGAAGTAATTTATTTTACCATCAATGTTTACTGGATCAATAGTTACCCCTGCAATACTTCCTGTTAAAACATTTATTTGATCTTCAAAGATTAAATTATTATAGTTTAAAGAACTACTACCATACCCAATAGACACGGACGGATTAAACGTCCATTTGTAGTTGAATTGTGTTCTATAGATATAATGAAAGTTAGCGCTTGATACAGAGTATCCAAGACTATTTACATCAACGGTCTTAACATCCAAAGCCAATGAAAAATTACTTTGTTCAAAGAAATGATTTACAAAGCCAAATTTTGTTTCGATTTTACTCGCATCGGTAAATCCTTCGAATCCAGTTAACACCCCTGCTTTAGAAGAGTCTCCAAAAGCATAAAAGCTTGGGTTTTGAGCACCCATGATTTTGTTTTGGTTTTTTATGATATTATCTTGTGAAAACCCAAAGTTATAAACTAAGGTAGCAAGACATATATATAGAGATTTCAATTTCATAGTCTGTATTATTTTATAAGCATCAATTGACCCGTTTTCTCAACAACTTTTCCATCTATAGTTGTTGCTATTACGTAGTATTTATAATTTCCATTTATCGGTTCATCATTTCCTTTTTCTAAACCATTCCAGCCCCAATTAGGATCTAATGCATCTACATCAGAGGTGATTTCATAAACAACATTCCCCCAGTTATCATACACAAACATGGAAACTTCTGTAAAGCCAATTAATGAGACTCTGAACACATCGTTTATGCCATCATTATTTGGAGAGAAAGCTGTAGGGGTCATAATATTTGCACCACGACCTACACTAATAATTTGAGATACCGATCGAGAACAACCCAATCTGTTATAGACGGTGAGTGTAACGGTGTAAATACCATCAATTGTATAGGAATGGAAAACTGTTTTAAAGCTATCTCCTTCTGAATTCGGAACTAAATCTTCTGGATTAAAGAATACTTTAAAAGGCGAATTATCTCCAAAATCCCAAACAATATAATCGTATTCGGCTGGTATGTCACTTAGATCAACTGTATTGGTGAATTCTATACTTTCATTGACATCAACTGAGTTGTAGGTTGCAAAATTAAGTGATGTATAATCGAAACCTGGTGACTCAATAGGTGTACTAATGTTAATAGAGTTCCAACAGTCTTGATCATTTTTCACTTTAAGAACTGCAGTAGGGGTTGTTGGGTTATTAATTGCCAATTCATAAGTAGAATCCCCTAAGTAAATATGAGGGACTAAAACATTATTATAATAGAACGTGAGGCTTGGATCTAAACTCGCTACTTTAATTCTAATATTTCCTGGATTATCAGCACATAACGAATCATCTAATTCAAGGTATTCGATATTAAGTGAACTGTAATCAAATATTGTGAACAAATAAGGAATTGACGTACATGAATTACTATCTTCAATCGTTAAATAATACAGTCCAGCTTGCAAGTCGCAAATATTAAAGTAGTTATTATTTGCAACTGTAATTGGAGTTAATGTTTCAGAAGATGGATCTAAAAACTCTAAAGAAAAGTTGGTGTAAATCCCTGTTCCACCTGTAAAATCAAAATTGGCACAGCCTAAATTTCCATCACATGTCACATTTGATGTCGAAATTAGTGAGATCTCCACGGGATCAACGTTTGCAATTACATATGATCTTGTTGGAATTGCACACCCAAGTAAATCGGTTCCTGAGATTGTATAGACCCCAGGTTCTAAGCCTGTAATTGTTGCTTGATTTTGCTGGAAACCATTTGGTCCAGTCCAAGTAATAGCATACAACCCTCCTGCACTAGCACCGCCTCGGATATCAATTGAAATTGCACCATCATTTTCACCATGACAAGAAACTTGTGTTACTTGTTCATCAAAAAATTCAATTGGAGTTGAAACTTTTATAACTCCTGTTTTTACACGTTCACATGGCAAGGTTGTTATGGCGTAATTAAATTCTCCAGATTCTATTGGGATTCCTGAAATTACTAACTCGCCAGTAGCGTTGTTATAATTCGAACTTAAACCGACTGGCAACCCTGTTACAGTAACTCCAGTAACACCAGTCAAGGCGTAAACTATAGGAGTAATTGGTGTGTTAAAATTAGATTGACATAATTGCTGGTCGTCCGTTCCTACAGCAGATGTTAAATCAATAGAAACATTTGTATTAATGTTTGTTATGGAAAATAATTGCGTCGCAACACATCCTGTTGTAACTACATTAAAATTGAAAGTTCCAAAAGTGACAGGTGTTCCAGACACTGTGTATACTCCAGTCCCAGCATCAAAATCCAAGACAAGGTTATCAGGTAAATTAAGTGGTTCTATTCCTGTTGCACCTCCACCAATTGTAAACGTAATTGGTTCAATACTTCCACTTTGACAAATGGCTTGATTAATCGTTGAAACATCACTGGTTACTGTGATCGTAGCCTCCTGTTGTACATCTAATACAAAAGTCTCTGATTCTGCAACTCCACAAGAACCAACCGTTGTTACAATATAATTTTGAACAACACCAATCGCATTGACAGGAGTTCCTGAAATCGTAACAATTCCTGAGGTCACAGAATAACTCACTCCAACTGGCAGTGAAGGTGTAATCGTAACATCATTAACTCCTGGTGACACTAAGAATACAACTGGATCTATAGGTGAATTCTGACAAGCAGTTTGAGTAGGGTTTGTAGAAATAAAAGATATATCTTGATCTGGATTTACTGTAATAACTCCAGAAAGTATATTACTACAACCTTCACTAGAACTGATTGTGTAGTTATAAACTCCACTCTGCGTTGGTACCCCAGAAATAATTCCTGTTGTTGGATCAAAGGTAACTCCTGGGATGGTTGGAGTCATTACAAGAGTTGAAGTTGTTGGTGAAATTGCATATTGGATTGGAGTTGCAAAAGCACTCCCCTGACAAACAATTGGATCAGGATTTCCTGAAACTAAAGTAATGGTAGAATTTTCTTTTATTACAATTGTTCCTCCGAAAGTATCCGAACTACAAATACCAAAGGAATTAACCGTATAATCAAAAGTACCGATATCACATGAAGCACCAGAAATAGTTAATATATTGGAAGAAATTGACCAAGTAATTCCCGCTGGCATATTCGGTGAGAATTGAACATCTCCTCCAGTAGCACCACCACCTAAGTTGTAGGAAATAGGTGCTATAGTGTCACAAGAACAAACTTCTTGATCAATGGTAGTTGGTGTTAATTCTGTGATTTCATCATTAGAATTGACTACGATAGAACCACTGTAAGATGAATTACATCCGTTAGTTGAACCAGCAGTATTAACTACATAGTTAAAGGTACCGGTACTGGTTGGCACTCCACTAATGGTTAATGTATTGACTGTAGAATCAAAAACTGAAACCAAACCTGAAGGTAAGCCCGTCACAAACGCACTTGTCGCTGAACCGCCTATATCATAAACGATTGGTGTGAGGGCGGTATCTTCACAAAGGACTTGACTAACTGTACTAGAGTCCTGTGGAATAATTGTTCCTTGCTCTTGAACATCTACAAATGCCTCATTCGGCAATGTAATATCCGTTGACTCACATGCCGTTGGAATTGAGGAATCAGAAACACTCAGCAGAGTAATTACATTTGATCCTGAATTAGCAGTTGAGATTGCAACTGTAGCGGAATTTGAAGTTCCACTAGATGTAACTTGTTGGATTGGATCTGAGTTTATTTGATAAGTAAACGTATATGGAGCAACCCCATTTGAACCTTCAAAAGTGATAAAAGGTGAGGTGTCATTTTCACATACAAGGAAATTATTTAAGCCCGCAATTGTTGCAACAGGACTAGGGTTCACCGTTATTGTGAATACTTCAGTTGAACTACACGTTTCTCCTGCATTCGTATAAGCAGCTGTTACAGAAATTGTTGCAATCTGTTGAGTTGAACTTGTATTTACTGCTGTAAACGACGGAAGATCTCCCGATCCATTTGGAGCAAGTCCAATAGATGTATTATCATTTGTCCAGGAATATGTAACGGAAACGCCAGTATTATTAGAATTAAAATTAACAGGCGACAGAACTTGTCCATTACATACTAATTGATCTGCAGGTTGAACCAAATATAAGGTCGGATTTACTGTGATCAAGAACGTTTTTGAAGCACCATTACAAGTAACTCCACCATTTGTGTAAACTGGAGTAACTGTAATTGTTGAAACATTCGGAGACGGATCTGTATTTAATGTCGTAAATGGTAAAATACTTCCTGTTCCACTAGCACCCAAACCTGTACTCGTGTTATCATTAGTCCAAGTATAAGTGGTCGCTCCAAGTGTATTTAATGAGTTAAAATTAATCTCAGTTGATAAATCTCCAGTACATAGAGTTTGATCTGATGGCTGAATTACATGAGCACTTGGATTTACTGTAATAGTAAATACTTCAGATGGCCCTTGACATGAGACCGAACCGTTTGTGTACGTTGGAGTAACCGTAATTGTAGCTACAACCGGAGCAAAACCTGTATTGACTGCTGTAAAAGATGGAATATCCCCTGAGCCATTTGCAGCTAATCCAATAGTTGTATTGTTGTTGAGCCAACTGTAAGTCGTTGTTCCACCTAAATTATTTGATGAAAAGCTTACTAAGTTTGTATTTTCACCATTACAAAGAACCTGAGATATTGGAGTGGTCAATTCAGCGGTTGGATTAACTGTAATTGTAAACGTTTGGGATGGTCCTGAACAACTTACTCCAGCATTATTATAAATTGGTGTTACTTCTATAGATGCAACAACTGGAATATTTCCAGAATTTACAGCAACAAACGAAGGTATATTTCCTGTTCCAGTAACTCCTAAACCAATGCTTGGATTATTGTTAGTCCATTCATAGGTTGTGGAACCTGAAGTACTCACTGATGAAAAGTTCACAGAAGCAGTTGAATCGGAATTACAAACGGTTTGGTTTGGAGGTAAAATCATACTTGCAGAAGGGTTGACCGTAATTGTAAACGTTAATGTTGAGCCCACACAACTCACTCCCCCATTTGTATAAGTAGGAGTAACTTGTATTGTAGCAACTGATGGTACTAATCCTAAATTGGTTGCTGTAAAAGATGGAATATTTCCAGTTGATGGACCAACTATCAATCCAATTGACGAATTATTATTAGACCATTCGTAAGTAGTTGTTCCACCTAAATTGTTAGAATCAAAATTATAAAAGAATGTATCTCCATCACAAATAACTTGTGCATCGGGTTGAATCATTTCAGGTTCAGGATTGACTTCAATTGTAAAGGTTTTTGAAACGCCTTGACAACTTACTCCTCCATAATCGTAGAATGGAGTTACAACAATAGTTCCTACAGCTACAGTATTTGTACTATTAGAAGCCACAAAAGAAGGAAGTGTTCCTGTTCCTGAAGCCGCTAATCCAATACTTGGATTTGAATTGGTCCAACTAAATGTTGTTATTCCAGTGGTATTTGAAGTTGTAAAGTTCACAGGTGTTGTAGAATCGCCATTACACACAATTTGAGAAGCCGGTTGATCTACTTGACCAGATGGGCTAACTGTAATTGTAAACGTTTCTGATGGTCCAGAGCAAGAAACACCACCATTGATAAATGTTGGAGTTACTGTTATAGTTGATACGACTGGACTTGCATTCAAATTGGATGTTATAAATGTTGGTATATTTCCAGTTCCTGATCCTGCTAAACCTATAGACGTATCAGAATTTGTCCAACTGTACGTTGTTAATCCAACAGTATTGGCAGTTGTGAAGGACACATTAGTAGAGTCGCCGTTACATACTACCTGCGAGGCTGGTAGATTCACCTGTGCTGCGGGATTGACTGTTACTGTATACGTTTTTGAAGGTCCAAAGCATATTACCCCTGCATTATCAAAAGATGGAGTCACCGTAATTGTAGACACTAAAGGAGCTGTTCCAGTATTTGTTGAAGTAAAAGTAGGAACGTCACCAGTACCACTACTTATATTTAAACCTGTTGATAAATTATCATTAGTCCATGAATACGTAGTTGTACCCACTGTATTTGATGAACTAAAGTTAGTACCAGCTACTGAATCACCATTGCAAACCACTACCGAAACAGGCTGATTAACTTGTGCAGAAGGATTAACTGTAATAGTGAAATTTTCAGTAGAACCAACACAACTTACACCTCCATTGGAAAATGTTGGAGTAACCGTAAGATTTGCAGTTATTGGCGCATTTCCTGTATTAACAACTGAAAATGCTGGAATCGAACCAACTCCTGATGCAGGAATTCCAATACTTGGTGTATTATTGGTCCATGCATACGTTGTGGTACCCACACTATTGGATGTCGTAAAGTCAACAGTTGTAGTATCTCCATCACATAGAATTTGTGAATTTGGAGTTATCATATTTGGATTAGGGTTGACCGTAATTGTAAATATTTTGTTTGGTCCATCACAATCAACACCATTATAACTAAATGTTGGAGTTACTATAAGCGTTGAGGTTATAGGCGTTGTTCCAGTATTTGTAGTAGTGAATGATATGGTAGATCCAGAACCAGAACTGCTTAGTAAACCAATTGCAGAATTACTATTAGTCCAGTTATAAGTTGTTGTACCTACCGTATTAGGAGTAGTAAAATTGATAACTGCAACATCTGATTCACAGAAAACTTCGTCTGAAGGTTGATTTACCTCTCCTGATGGATTCACTGTAATTTGGAATGTTTCTGTTGCCCCAAAACAACTAACGCCGTTGTACGTAAACTCTGGAGTTACAGTAATCGTTGCAACTTGAGGAATAGTACTAGAATTAGTAGCTGTAAAAGACGCTATATTCCCTGTCCCGTTAGCAGGAAGAGACCCTATAGTTGTATTATTATTTGTCCATGAATACGTAGTTGTACCTACTGTATTTGTGGTAAAAAAGTTGATGTCAGTAGTTGAATCTCCAGCACACACAATTTGTGAGGCTATTGGGTCAACTTGTGCCGATGGATTTACGGTTATCGTAAAGGACTTAGAAGCACCTGTACAAATAACCGAACCATTCGTAAATGTTGGTGTCACTATAATATTTGCCACTTGTGGAATACCTGTAGAGTTAAGCGCTGTAAACGAGCTAATATCTCCAGAGCCGTTAGAAGCTGATAACCCAATAGTTACATTATCATTAGTCCAATCATAAGTAGTTGTTCCACCAGTATTTAAGGTTTCGAAATCAATATTTGACACCAATTCACCTTCACAAAGTATCTGAGATGTTGATTGATTGACTTGAGCTGAAGGATTAACCGTAAGTTGGAATGTTTCTGGTGATCCAGAACAAGCCTGTCCATTAAAGGCATAGGTTGGAGTTACGACTATGGTCGCAACCTGAGGAATTGTGGTAATATTAGTTGCTGTAAATGCTGCAATATCTGTAGAACCAGTTGCAGCTAAACCTATACTCGTGTTATCGTTCGTCCAACTGTAGGTCGTAGTACTTGAAGTATTTGAAGTTGAAAATGTAATCGGAGTAAAACTATCTCCATTACACACTACTTCCGACGAGATTGAATTGACTTGAGCCGCTGGATTTATTGTGATTGTAAACGTTTTTGAAGAACCTGT
>Ga0228672_1001163_pt1 | contig 10793 bp, 8 predicted proteins | sample 90DmetaG_FD_182788 | JGI IMG/M metagenome (GOLD analysis project Ga0228672, IMG submission 182788) | Seawater microbial communities from Monterey Bay, California, United States - 90D | ecosystem: Environmental > Aquatic > Marine > Coastal | place: USA: California | collected 2016-11-08 | reverse complement strand
AGGTTTAGAAGGCCAAAAGGAAAAGGCAGGAACGCCAACCATGGGAGGCCTGATCATTATTTTAGCGACTTTAATACCTGTCATATTATTAGCCAAGTTAGATAATATTTATATCATTTTGTTGCTCATTACAACTTTATGGATGGGCGTGATAGGATTTATAGATGACTATATCAAAAAATTTAAAAATGATAAAGAAGGTCTTAAAGGCCGATTTAAAGTTTTAGGTCAAATAGGGTTGGGAATCATCGTTGGAATGACCTTGTTTTTTCATGATGATGTTACAATCAAAGAAAAAATACCAGCCCATATGCAGGTTGAGACCGCAGCGAGCCAACAGTCGACAATTCAGTTTTATCCAGAATCAAAATCGACCAAAACAACCATTCCTTTTGTAAAGTCAAATGAATTTGACTATACCGATTTGATCACTTGGATTCATCCCAATTTAGAAAAATATGCCTGGATTGTGTTTGTGTTGGTTGTTATTTTTATCATAACAGCCGTTTCAAATGGCGCCAACCTAACCGACGGTATTGATGGTTTGGCTGCTGGAACATCGGCAATTATTGTATTGACTTTAGGGGTTTTTGCTTGGGTGTCCGGTAATATTATTTTCTCGGATTATTTAAATATTATGTACATCCCAAGGGTGGAAGAAATTACTATTTATATCGCTGCATTTGTAGGGGCATTGGTTGGATTTCTTTGGTACAACACCTTTCCAGCACAAGTATTTATGGGAGATACAGGGAGTTTGACAATTGGTGGAATCATTGCGGTCATTGCCATTGCAGTCCGTAAAGAATGGTTGATTCCTGTGTTGTGTGGGATCTTCTTGGCAGAAAACTTATCAGTGGTTTTACAAGTGAGTTACTTTAAATATACCCGAAAAAAATATGGCGAAGGCCGACGCATTTTTAAGATGTCGCCTTTGCATCACCATTACCAAAAATCAGGCTACCATGAAAGTAAAATTGTAACACGTTTTTGGATTGTGGGAATTTTACTAGCCATTTTAACTATTGTCACTTTGAAAATTCGATAGATGAGACGATTAGTGGTTCTTGGTGGAGGAGAAAGTGGCGTAGGTGCTGCTCTGTTAGGAAAAGAAAAAGAGTACAACGTATTTCTTTCTGATGCTGGAAAGATTGCAAAAAAATATAAAGACGTTCTTAAACATAATGAGATTGAATGGGAAGATAAGGGGCATACCGAGTCCAAAATTTTAAACGCAGATGTAGTAGTTAAAAGTCCAGGAATTCCAGATCACATCTCACTAATTGAAAAATTAAATTTAGCCTCCATTTCAGTGATTTCTGAAATTGAGTTTGCGTCGTTGTTTACAAGTGCAAACATTATCGGGATTACGGGAAGCAATGGTAAGACTACCACTGCCCTGATGGTACACCAGATTTTAAGTCATGCTGGATTTGATGTGTCAATTGGTGGAAATATAGGCGATAGTTTTGCAAAACAGGTCCTCAAGGCTAAAGCTAACTACGTTTTAGAACTGAGTAGTTTTCAGTTAGATGGAATTGATAAATTTAGACCACACATTGCAATTATTACCAATATTACACCAGATCATTTAGATCGCTATGATTATAAATTTGAAAACTATATCGCTTCAAAATTTAGAATCGCTATGAATCAAACATCGGACGATTATTTGATATATGATTCAGACGATGAGGTCATCAAATCCTATATAAATACCCATGAAATTCAATCTACATTAGTGCCTTTTTCCCTCAAAAGAAAAGTTACAAATGGAGCCTATTTAGAACAAAATAATATACGAATAAAATTAAATAATAGAGACATAATTATGCCAACATCAAACTTAGCTTTAGAAGGGAAGCACAACATCAAAAATGCGATGGCAGCATCGACTGTTGCCCACCTGTTAAAAATCAGAAAAGCAACGATAAGAGAAAGTTTTGAGGGGTTCCAAGGTGCCGAACATCGCTTGGAACAAGTCCTCACAATCAATAAAGTACAGTACATAAATGATTCCAAGGCCACTAATGTAAATGCGACGTATTACGCTTTAGAAAGTATGAATACGCCAACGGTTTGGATTGTTGGAGGAGTTGATAAAGGAAATGATTACACGACATTATATCCATTTGTCAATGAAAAAGTTAAGGCGATTATTTGTTTGGGAAAAGATAATGAAACATTGTTTGATGCTTTTGAAAATATAGTGGATAATATCATAGAAACGCAGTCGATGAGCGAAGCTGTACAAATCGCTTATAAAATTGCTGCTCCTGGTGAAGCTGTTTTGTTATCTCCAGCATGTGCCAGTTTTGATTTATTTGAAAATTATGAAGACCGTGGTCATCAATTTAAAGCCGCAGTAAGACAGTTATAATGAAGACCGTATTTGATAATATAAAAGGAGATCGTATCATATGGGCAATTGCTGCTCTGTTGGCAATATTCTCATTTTTACCAGTGTATAGTGCGGCAAGCAATTTGGCCTACATTGGAAATGAGAGCAATACCTTTAGTTATTTCATCAAACACTTTGTGCATTTGTTTTTAGGGTTTTCAATTATATATGGCGTTCATAAAATTCCGTACCGTTACTTCAAAGGCCTTTCTTTGGTAATGATTCCAGTGATTTTGATATTATTGATAGTTACCATGTTACAGGGGTCAACCATTGGAGGAGCAAATGCAAGTCGTTGGATTCGTGTTCCAATTGTTGGGTTCACATTTCAACCCTCTACTTTGGCTGCTTTGGTTTTAATGGTCTATGTCGCACGATATTTATCAAAAAATAAAGATAAAGAACACACCTTTAAAGACTCTATCCTTCCGCTTTGGGTTCCTGTTTTTATAGTTATCGGATTGATTCTTCCTGCTAATTTCTCAACAGCAGCACTTATTTTTTCAATGGTAATTTTATTGACATTTCTGGGCGGGTATCCACTAAAATATTCATCGGTTATTATAGGCTCAGGACTTATAGTGCTTATGTTTTTTGTGTTAACAGCAAAAGCCTTTCCAGATTTAATGCCAAATAGAGTTGACACATGGACAAGTCGCATTACCAGTTTTATGGATTCGGATGTCACTGAAGAAGATTATCAAATTGAAAAAGCTAAAATTGCTATTGCTACTGGGGGTATCCAAGGACTTGGACCTGGTAAAAGTGTTCAAAAGAACTTTTTGCCACAATCCTCGTCGGATTTTATTTTCGCTATTATAGTTGAAGAATACGGACTTATAGGCGGCATTAGTTTGCTATTTCTTTATCTGTGGTTGTTATTTAGAATTGTAATAGTGGCTCAAAAGTCAGAGACGGTTTTTGGAAAATTATTAAGCATAGGGGTTGGGATTCCAATTGTTTTTCAAGCCCTAGTTAATATGGGTGTAGCAGTTCAGTTATTTCCTGTAACAGGTCAAACATTGCCTCTGATAAGTAGTGGGGGAACTTCTATTTGGGTAACCTGCTTGGCACTAGGAATTGTGCTAAGCGTGAGCACCAAACGCGAGGTTGAAAAAGGACAAGAAAATGAAGAACAACATCCTTTAGAAATATTAAGCGAAGCACTATGATGAAGTTGTATAGAATCATATTGTCAGGTGGAGGAACAGGAGGTCATATATATCCTGCGATTGCCATTGCAAATGAATTAAAAGCACGATTCCCAAAATCGGAGTTTTTGTTTGTAGGTGCAAAGGATAAAATGGAAATGCAAAAAGTGCCACAAGCAGGGTATAGAATCAAAGGGTTATGGATTGCAGGAATTCAAAGGCGATTGACGTTCAAAAATCTATTGTTCCCTCTTAAATTAGTAGTGAGTATGATTAAGTCTTTGACGATTATTAATTCATTCAAACCTGATGTTGTGATTGGAACCGGTGGTTTTGCAAGTGGACCTCTTTTACAAGTCGCTGCTATGAAAGGCATACCAACTTTGATTCAAGAACAAAATTCATTTCCAGGAATTACCAATAAATTATTATCAAAAAAAGTAAATAAAATATGTGTAGCTTATGAGGGGCTAGAACGCTTTTTCCCAAAAGAAAAATTGATTTTAACGGGCAACCCAGTCCGACAAGACGTACTGGATTTAGGTCAAAAATCAAACGAAGCTCAAGCGTTTTTTAATTTAGAACCTAACAAAAAAACACTACTAATATTAGGTGGGAGTTTAGGAGCACGACGGATAAATCAACTTATAGAATCCAAATTGGATTATTTTAAAGCACTAGGAATACAAGTGGTTTGGCAATGTGGAAAATTATATACTGACGATTATAGTCACTATAATTCTAATTCAAATGTGCAAGTGCATACATTTTTAAATCGAATGGATTTAGCTTATGCAGCAGCAGATATTATAATTTCTAGAGCAGGAGCCAGTTCTGTCTCGGAACTTTGTGTTGTTGGGAAGCCGGTAATTTTCATTCCGTCCCCTAATGTTTCTGAAGACCATCAAACCAAAAATGCATTAGCAGTTTCAGAACAAAATGCTGCCATAGTTATAAGTGAAAAAGTACTGGAATCAAGTTTTGAAACACAATTTTCTCAACTTATTGCCTCCGAATCTCAACAACTAGAATTATCAACGAATATTAAAAAGCTAGCCTTAAAACAAGCGACCAATACGATCGTCAATGAAATTGAAAAGCTGTTAAATAAATGAATTTAAAAACCATACATAACGTATTTTTTATTGGTATCGGAGGTGTAGGTATGAGTGCGCTTGCGCGTTATTTTGCACTTGATGGAAAAGTGGTTGGAGGCTATGATAAAACTCCTACTTTGATTACACAATCACTAATAGAACTTGGGATTCATGTTCAATTTAAAATCGATTTAAATCAGATTAACGAGCAGTTTTTTAATTCTAAAGACACGCTTATTGTATTTACGCCTGCAATCTCAGAATCAAATGCTATTTTAGAGTATTTTAGAACTCATGACTTTCAAGTTTTAAAACGATCCGAAGTTTTAGGCTTAGTTACCGAATACACTCAATGTTTGGCCGTTGCTGGAACCCATGGAAAAACAACGACCTGCAGTATTTTAGGGCATTTACTGTTTGCGTGCAATGAGAAAGTGACCGCTTTTATTGGTGGTATTTCAGAAAACTATCAATCTAATTTAATTCAAAATGGAACTGATATTTCAGTGGTTGAAGCCGATGAGTTTGACCGTTCATTTCTAACGCTTAGTCCAGACTTTGCATGCATCACATCCATGGATGCAGACCATCTAGACATCTATAATTCTGAATCTGATTTAATTGAAACTTTTAAACAGTTTGTCCAAAAAATTAAGCCTAAAGGAAAATTATTCATTCGTAAAGGATTGCCATTAGATGGGATTACATACGGAATAAATGAGGCTGCAGATTACAGTGCCACCAATATTCAAATCCTAAAAGGATGCTATCAGTTTGATCTTCAAACTCCTCAAGTGTTAGTTCAAAATATAACATTTCATTTACCAGGAGAACACAACTTGTCTAATGCAATTGCAGCATTAGCGATGGCCTTAGAATTTGGATGCCAGCCAGAAAATTTAAAAAGAGGTTTGAGCACGTATAAGGGTGTCAAAAGACGTTTTACATATCAAATTAAAACAGACGATTTCGTGTTTATAGATGATTATGCACACCACCCAGCAGAAATTAATGCCGTACATCAAGCTGTAAGAGAACTGTATCCAAACCAAAAAGTAGCAGTCGTATTTCAGCCTCATTTGTTTAGTAGAACACATGATTTTGCAAATGATTTTGCATCGAGTTTATCCCAGTTTGATGCTGCTTTTTTATTGGATATTTATCCTGCACGAGAGCTTCCTATCAAGGGGGTCACCTCAAGTTGGTTGTTGGAGAAAATTAAGAGCCCGATCAAAAAATTAATTTCGAAATCAGAAATTGTATGTGAAATAAAAAAATTAGGATATCCTGTGTTTATCACTCTTGGAGCAGGCGATATAGGGGTGGAAGTATCAGACTTAAAAGAAAAATTAAGTTATGCGTATTAACTGGAATTACATAAAAGGGATTTTGTTGCTAGGTCTAGTAGTGTTTTTGTATGCTTTTTCTTCACACAAAAATAACAGCCGTTCTGTGACTAAAATTGCGGTTCAATTTACCGGAAATGAGAACGTTTATATTACCACCGAAATGGTTAATAAATTGTTAATACAAAATCAAGAACAACTGTTTAATTTACCGAAAGATAATTTAGATTTGAAAGAAATGGAGTTTTTACTTGAGTCAAATGAAATGATAAAATCTGCTCAAGTGTATCTTACTGTAAACGGAGAAGTTAGGACGAAAATCGAACAAAAACAACCGATTGCACGAGTCTATTCTGATACTACATTTTACATTGATGAAGATGGTTTGTGGATGCCACTATCTCCCCAGCACAGTGCGCGTGTCCCATTGGTTACTGGAGTTGTAGAAAAAGAAGATTTGGAAGCCGTTTATACGATGGCCTTAAAAGTTTACAAAGATCCTTTTTTAAAAACTTACATCACTGAAATTCATCAAAATGAAAACAAGGAAATAAGTTTAAAAATGAGGCTTTCAGAATTTGAAATATTAGTAGGATATCTTGAAAACCTAGATAAAAAAATTAAGAATTTAAAGGCGTTTTATCAAAAAGCAAAAAAAGATAAGGTGTTAGATGTATATAAAACTGTGAATTTACAATTTGATAATCAAGTTGTATGCACAAAAAAATAAATTTATGGAAGCTCAAAACATCTCAGTAGGATTAGATATTGGTACCACAAAAATTGTGGCAATGATTGGTCGCAAAAATGAATATGACAAATTGGAAATACTTGGAATAGGTAAGTCTAAAAGTCTAGGAGTTCATAGAGGCGTAGTAAATAATATAACACAAACGATTCAGTCCATTCAACAAGCGGTTTTAGAATCTGAAACAAACTCAGGGCTAAAGATTGGAGAAGTTACTGTTGGCATTGCAGGACAACATATTCGCAGCCTTCAACACAGCGATTATATCACTAGAGAAAATGCTGAATTGGTGATCAATGAAGAGGATATCGATCGTCTAATTAATCAGGTTCACAAGTTGGTCATGCTTCCAGGAGAAGAAATTATTCATGTCTTACCACAAGATTATAAAGTAGATGGACAGGCAGAAGTTAAAGAACCAATTGGCATGTATGGCGAGCGCCTTGAAGCTAATTTTCATGTTGTTGTAGGTCAGGTGTCCTCCATTCGAAACATTGGTCGTTGTGTCCAAACAGCGGGCTTGGAATTAGATGGAATTACCTTAGAACCTTTGGCATCTGCAAATGCAGTACTCAGTCAAGAAGAAAAAGAAGCAGGTGTTGCTTTGATTGATATAGGTGGTGGAACAACAGATTTAGCTGTTTTTAAGGATGGCATTATCAGACATACGGCTGTCATTCCTTTTGGCGGAAATGTAATCACAGAAGATATTAAAGAAGGCTGTTCAATTATTGAAAAACAAGCCGAATTATTAAAAATCAAATTTGGATCAGCATGGCCAGGTGAAAACAAGGAAAATGAAATTGTGTCGATCCCTGGGTTGAGAGGACGTGATCCTAAAGAAATTACTCTCAAAAACTTATCTAAAATAATTCACGCCAGGGTGGTTGAAATAGTTGAGCAAGTCTATGTGGAAATTAAAAATTATGGACACGAGGAACAAAAGAAAAAACTTATCGCTGGAATTGTACTCACAGGTGGGGGAAGTCAGTTGAAACACCTAAAACAATTGGTAGAATACATCACTGGAATGGATACCAGAGTCGGTTATCCTAACGAGCATTTGGCAGGCGATAGTGATAGTGACATCACAAGCCCAATGTATGCCACAGCCGTAGGATTAGTCATGGATAGTTTGATGAGACAAGAAAAGCGAAGTGTTGAAACGCCAGAAGAAACTGAGAACGATGAGCAACTGAATGTTCAACCACCAATCGAAACGCCGCGCGATAACCGCAGCTTTTTGGATAAATTAACAGAAAGAGTAAAAGATTTTTTAGATAACGCAGAATAAAAATAGATAACCAGTAAAACTATAGTATATGAGCAGCAATAATAACTTTGGAATTACATTCGATCTTCCAAAAAACCAGTCCAACGTCATCAAAGTCATTGGAGTTGGAGGGGGTGGAAGTAATGCGATTAATCACATGTTTAAACAAGGGATTAAGGGAGTAGACTTTGTAATCTGTAATACCGATTCACAAGCATTGAACAATAGTGGCGTGCCTAACAAAATTCAATTAGGAGTCCACCTAACGGAAGGTTTGGGAGCCGGAGCTAATCCTGAAATTGGAGAACAATCGGCCGTTGAAAGTTTGGAAGATATCCGAACAATGCTAACAATGAACACCAAAATGGTTTTTATCACTGCAGGTATGGGCGGTGGAACCGGTACGGGAGCAGCTCCAATTATTGCTAAAATGGCAAAAGAAATGGATATCCTTACTGTAGGGATTGTAACGATGCCATTTGAATTTGAAGGAAAAATAAGAAATGCACAGGCCCATCAAGGGATTGAAAAACTTCGAAAAACCGTAGATTCATTAGTGATCATAAACAATAATAAATTAAGAGATGTTTATGGAAATTTAGGGTTCAAAGCCGGGTTCTCAAAAGCCGATGAAGTTCTTTCAACTGCTGCACGTGGAATTGCTGAAGTCATCACGCACCATTATTTACAAAATATTGATTTACGAGATGCAAAAACAGTATTAAGTAACAGTGGAACTGCCATTATGGGTTCATCGACTTCATCTGGACAAAACAGAGCTCAAGAAGCAATTACGAATGCTTTAGACTCTCCGTTGTTAAATGACAATAAAATTACTGGTGCCAAAAACGTATTATTGCTCATCGTTTCTGGCGCTCAAGAAATTACTATTGACGAAATTGGAGAAATTAATGATCATATTCAAGCCGAGGCTGGTTACGGCGCCAATATTATCATGGGAGTTGGAGAAGATGATGATTTAGGAGAGGCTATCTCTGTAACCATTATCGCAACAGGATTTGATGTCACTCAACAAAATGACATTACAAATACAGAAGTTAAAAAAGTAGTGCATGCGCTTGAAGATGAACAAACCATGCAACACGATTTAATGCCATCAGACTCTGTAAAAACACCTTCAGTAAGCATTGAAACTGTTCGTGAGGAAACAGTGGTTTACAGTTTAGAAGAAGATGAAGTAGATTCAGAAGGGGTAGAAGAGGTTTTGAATGAAATGGATTTAATTCCTACATCCGAAGCGATAAAAAATATCGGTGTTGTGTATGAAGATGTTGTTACAGATAACAATGACGAGGACTTTATTATAAAAGAAATCACCACCATGTCCTCTGAAGAAGTCGATTTTGAAGCAGTTCAAGAAGATCAAACCATGCTCACATTCGACCTCCCAATTTCTAATTCACAAATGAAATCAGAATCTGAAGCTGTAGAAGTATATACACTTGAAGATACAGTGAACGATGTTAAAGTTCAAGACATAGAGGTGAATGATTATATTGAATTAGTTCCTGTAACGGAGGTTAATGAATCAGGAGATACGCGTTATGTATTAGACGATCATATTGTTTTAGAAAAAACAGATCAAAAATATGAAGATTCAAACCAAACCGTTAAAGTTGAGGTTGATGAAGAAATGACCTTAACCAAAGTCACTGTCAAAGAAAAAACAGTAATTTCAGAGCCTGATGAATCATCAGATCCTTATAACAGTCCAATTTCAATTACACTCCGTGAAAGAGCGGATGAGAGACGTCAAAAAATGAAGGCCTTTAATTATAAATTTAATACTTCAAAGATTGAGGAAATTGAAAAAGAACCGGCCTATAAACGTCAAGGCGTTAATTTGAATGATGTGGAGCATTCATCAGATTTACAGTCTTCTAGAACAACCATTGGGCTAGACGACAATGATGAGATTCAGTTGCGATCCAATAATTCGTATTTACATGACAATGTAGATTAAGACCACTGGAAGTCAAAAGTTAAACCTGAAGATGAAAATTAGTCTTCAGGTTTTTTTAGTTTTAAGAACAAGAACTTTTGTTTTTTGTTATATTCGCATACTAATTTAAATTCAAACTTATGAGCTTACAAGATTCAGTAATGACAGCGCTTAAAGCCGCAATGAAATCCAAGGACACTGTAGCCCTTACAGCTTTAAGATCGGTAAAGTCTGCAATTTTATTAGCACAAACAAGTGGTTCTGGTGCGGAGTTGAATGAACAAGATGAATTCAAATTATTACAAAAATTAGTTAAACAACGTCGTGACAGTGCCGATATTTTTAAGAAACAAAACCGTTTGGATCTAGCAGAACCCGAGCTTGCAGAGGTTGAGGTTATCAGTCAATTTTTACCAAAAATGTTAGATGAGGCTGAAGTCGAAAAAGTAGTGGTAGAAACTATCGCATCTTTAGGAGCTTCAGGGATGAAAGATATGGGACGAGTGATGGGCGTAGTAAGTAAAACACTTGCGGGCAAAACAGATGGAAAAACAATATCTACTTTAGTAAAAGCAAAGTTATCTTAAATATAATGGCCCAGTAGTTCAACTGGATAGAATATCAGATTTCGGCTCTGACGGTTGGGGGTTCGAATCCCTTCTGGGTCACTAAATCGGAGAATTGATTCACAGGAATTGGTTCTCCTTTTTTTATGTTTGAAATTTCCTTCGATAAAATCGGAATTGACCCAAAAATGGCATTCACTTTTGGGGTTCGAACTCGGTCGTTTGACTTGTCGTAACCCAATCCGGAT
>Ga0228672_1001159_pt1 | contig 10818 bp, 3 predicted proteins | sample 90DmetaG_FD_182788 | JGI IMG/M metagenome (GOLD analysis project Ga0228672, IMG submission 182788) | Seawater microbial communities from Monterey Bay, California, United States - 90D | ecosystem: Environmental > Aquatic > Marine > Coastal | place: USA: California | collected 2016-11-08 | reverse complement strand
AGGGTTGCGAGCCTAAATATAAAAGTTTGCATTATAAAAATATAGTTGTTTATCCCTTTTTTTAACATATTAATAAATTTTTATTAAAACAATAATAAATTTAGAACATCATAAAAAACAATGCTACTGATAAAGTCTAAAATATAAATAAATTGCGTATATGACAGCCCTATAAGAATTGCTAGCATTGAAGTTCAATATATATTTAAAAAACTATAATATAATAGTCAAACATAAAACCTCAAACTATAACTTAAGATTAAAACTATAATCATAAAAATATTTATGTGAAAATAAATTGAGCAATTATATATAAAACTAGCTAAAATAATTAAGTAAACTAAATTTAAGTATAAGCTCACAAAAAAATAAAGGAATATTATAAAAAAATTAGTTACAGTATTAACTATTTAAACTTTAAAACTAAAATAGGGCTATCAATACTTATTATAAGTCTTTGAAAAAGTGATTCTTAGCGAAATTTTTTTTTTAAACTGAGTGCTAGCAGTCTCTTTACAATAATTTTTATATAAAAAAAATCTACATTAAAAGTAAAATCATATAAAATTTAAAACAATAGCTTAACTAAAAACAATTTACAGTGCGGTTTAAGTATAAATTTCATTTATGATTACGCTTTTATCTAAATTATTAAGCATCCAACCAACGCTCCATATAAATATATTTTCAAACAATAACTTAACTTTACAGACCTACTCTTATCAAGAATATTTTCTAAAGGAATATTCTTTAATGAAGTCTTTTTTTCCTGTTCGCATAAGGTGGGGTAGTCCAAAATTATTCCACCATAATAAAAAATGTTCAAATGGTAATGCACAAACCCTAATAGGCATGTGGTGGTGGTACCTACCGCATATCTCGGCACACTGACCATAATAAAAACCAGCATTATCCACATAAAAAGTATGATGAGTAGATCTTCCAGGAACACAATCCATTTTTAAACCTAAACCTGGTATAAACCATGAATGAACTACATCGTATGAGTTTGTTATTGCTGTAATATTAACATGGGTAGGTATTACTAGAGTTTTTTTTACCCTTAACAATCTTTTAGATAGAGTAACATTAAAATTTTCACTCCTAGCTTTAGATTTTTTAATTAATCTTTGTAGCCTATTTGAACCTTCAGTGTTATTTATAAGTTGGTATTTTTTTCTCAAATCTTGAATCATTTTTAAATCAGTTTTTTTTGAAGAACCTTTTGCTTTATTACTAATATTAGTTTTTGATTCAACATTGTAATTATTTTTTAAAACGTGGTTACCAGTAAATGATAAAGGTTTTTTTTTATGGTTTTTATAATTGTAATCAGAATATATTTCCGTTACTTGATTCCTAACTTTATACCTTTTTTGCTTAAAGCAGAAATACATTGGCTTTGTAGTTGTTTTGTCTTCTAATAATGCATTTTTATCGTGAAATTTAAACCTAAGCATGTAATTATCTTTATAGGCCTTAATGACGTCATTATTTATTTGATTTTTAACCAAATGTATAGGGTTTTTTTTACCCATTTGATTCTTTACATCTTTAAAACTATCTTCTCGGCTCATACAACTACTTATTGAATATGGTAGTTTTTTATCGAATACTTGGAAATAAGCTAACCCTAGACCAGATTTTAAAAAAGAAACTTTTTTCTTGAATGTTTCATCAGGGCATGATGCGTAAGTATGGGGTTTGGGACTAGTTCATGTAGACATTACAACCTCATTTATTAAACATAGAGATTTTATTTCCTTTTTTTTTTTCTTTAATAATAATAAATGGGCTGATATTTTGTTTAACCTTTTTATTTTAGCCTGTGTTTGGGCCTGCTTTTTAAGTAATTTTCTATTTTGTTCTTGTTCGCCTTTTCTAAATTCTTCTAAACTTTCAATTGCTGACATTATTTCGTTTTTTTTTTTAATCGTGTTTAGATGCCCCCCTTTCGAAAAAATTAGTAATTTTCTTTTTTTTGTGATTTTAAACTTTAATCCTTTATTTTTCAAATGATTAACATCTAGACGTTCTTTTAGAATTTTAATTATAAGCTCCATTCGGACTTTTTTCTTAAAGCGCTTATTATTGTGTGCCATTAGTTTTTTCATCAAATTTTCTGATTGGGCTTGTTTTTCTGCCATTCTTGCCAACTTTCGTTTACCAAACCTTATTTCAATTGCCCGAATTTGATTTTTAATTATTTCGTTTTTTGCTAATATTTTATTAATTAAAGCTTTTGGGGCTTTAATTTGAAGACATTTTAAGGAATTATTATTTCTATTATTAAATTTATCATTAAATTTTCTAATAGCAGCGCCCTCTGATATTTTTTTTTTAATAGCTTCAATGTTTTTCATTGGTTCCTTACCTAGAAATTTCTTAAAGCGTATCATTAAGCTTTTTCTTCTAACTTCTTTTTCAAACTCTGCTTTATATTGTAACATTTGGGCTGATCTTTTCTTTAAATCCTCGTTTATAAGCTTTCTATGAAACTCTAAATGATTTTCCCGCTTTTTTTTATCTTCTATTGATAATCCGCTACGAAGGTTTTGTACAATTTCTAAAGGTTTTAAAGGTTTTTTAAAACTTTTTGAACGACTATGAACTAAAAATCCAGCACCAGCCTTCATACTAGATTTTTTATTATTCGATACGCTGCTTGGTGATTTATGTAATAATTCTTTTATTTCTCGCGTTGTTAAAAATTTTTTTTTAAAGCGTGTTTTATTTAAAGAATTCGTTTTTAGATTTCTTTTTAGTTTCATTTCACACAAGAGTTTTTTAAATCCTTGTGATATTGGTAATCTCTTTTTAAGATATGTTCTAGATAATAAGTTAAGTTGTAGGCTTTTTTTTGGTTTAGTTTTTTTTTGCTCTTTTAAATCTATTATTTTGTATTCTTTAAATTTTTTATAATGTAATTGAATTTTTTTTTTGTTTAATAATGTAATTGCATCTTTTTTAGAAATTACCGCCCCAGGTGTTTTAGTTTTAGTAAATCTTCTAAGAATAAGTTCTTTGCTTGCAGGTTTTCTAGTCTCAACAATATCCTTCGTAATATCATTTAAAACATCAACTTTATTATAATAATTTTTATTTGCACATAAAAATTTAAAATTAAGCTTTTTGCTTTTTCTTGGTTGATTTAATTTATGAGTGCCTCTAAGATAACTCTCTATTAAAGCTATATTATTCGAAGAGGCCTCTTCTGTAAAGTTATCTAAGTTAGAACCTCAAAATTTTTTTATAAACTTGCTTTGAGACCTTAATTGCATTAAATGGTAATAATTGCTAGACGTTTGAATTTCGCCGCAAAAACTGTAGGTCCATTTATTTCTACCAACGTTTCTAGGGGCGGATATAATATCAGTAAAATTTCTAAAATCAAATTTATAAACCCAATACCACTGTTTACCCCTAACCCTAATAGTAAATAAACTGGATTCAGCTTGCCATTCTAGGACTTTTAACAGGTAGTTTGAACTAACTAAAATGTTTAAACACCACGAAAGTGGTAGTATACATATTATCATATCCCCCCATTTACCATGAGGTCTAAAAGTTGATGCTATTTTAGGTCTAAATTTTAAAGTTCGATTTCTTAAAGTTTTTGCTAAAAACAAGTAGTACATTCCCCATAAGGATGAGAACCAAAACCATCACCAATACTGTCACTGAGCTAAATGTATTAGTATATCTGTTTTAGAATTAGGAAATTGCAAGTTAAAATTAGTATTATAATTTAAATCCGTTAAAATATTTCCCCACACTATTTAGATAATTTTATAAATTAATATGCTATCTACAAAACTATTATTTTTTATAGTAAAGTTTTCCAACCTTTTTAATAGCAAATTCATTAAAAAAAAATAAACTATTAAGATATCGCTCACCACTACTATCTTAATCTCAATTGATTTAATTAATAGTTACTGTAATGTTTTACTTCACTATTTTAAAAAAAAATTATTCTTTACAAACAATTAACAGTATAGTTTAGGAACAAATATCGTTTATGTTTACGCTTTTATCTAAATTACTAAGCATCCAACCAACGCTTCACATACACATATCATTTAAAAAAAAAGTCAACCACCTTAAAGACTTTTACCACAAGCGTTTCTAAAACGCTTTCAGCACGCCCTTTTAGTTGCTAAATAAGAAAAATTATATTTAAAAATTAAGATTAAAAAACCCTTACTCTATTGCTAAATATTCAGGCTAAATCATTTTTTTAACGTTTTAATTTAATATCAAACTGCTAGCATCACAGCTTTTTATTAAAAAATTTTAAGAATGTAGGTTCAATTTAATAAATTTACCAAAAAATAACGTAGCTTTTCACCAATGCTTTTTAAAAACAAGAGATATACCAGAGGTTAACTCTTCCCGGTCCTCTCGTACTGGAGTAAAGTATTATAAATTTTTTATATAACACAGTAGATAGGGACCAAACTGTCTCGCGACGTTCTAAACCCAACTCATGTACCACTTTAATCGGCGAACAGCCGAACCCTTAGCAGATTGTTCCCCGCTAGGATGTGATAAGTCGACATCGAGGTGCCAAACGAACTCATCGATAAGAACTCTTAAAATTCATCAGCCTGTTATCCCTAGCGTACCTTTTAGTCGATGCTCGATGATATATCCAATATTTAACACCGGTTCAATATAACAGACGCCAATCCTTAATATACTTGTAGGTACTTTAATCAATCCTCACTACTTTATTTTAATGTAAATCTATTTTATAGGGTATCGTAAAAATTACGTTAGTAATTTATAAAAATGTAAAAATATATGCACTCCTCCGTTACTTTTTAGGAGGTGGCCGCCCCAGCCAAACTAACTCCTTAAAACAAAATAAAAAGTTAATTATTAAATTATTTTAAAAGTTAGACCATTACAGAGCAGTTTTCCATTTAGAAAAAATCTCCTGCATCTCTATCCTGTAAAAACCTGCGTCTTATTCCAAGCAACAGTGAAGGTGCATAGGGTCTTTCCGTCTAGCTATATAAAATCGCATCTTCACGATTATTTCGAATTCATAGGATTAATATTGGAGACAGTGGAGCAGTCGTTACACCATTCATGCAGGACGGAACTTACCCGCCAAGGAATTTTGCTACCTTAGGACCGTCAGGGTTACGGCCGCCGTTTACTGAAGCTTATAAAAAAGTTTAAACAATTTCTTTCACTTTTAAGCACCGGGCAGGTGTCAGATTTTATACATCATTATTATATTTAGCAAAATCTTATGTTTTTATTAAACAGTCGCCACTCCCTTTTTAAAATTGCTACTAAGCTTTTCTTTTCCCGAGGTTACGAAATTAATTTGCCGAGTTCCTTCAATATTATTGTTCCTTATGCTTTAATTTATTCAATAAAACTACTTGCGTTAGAGTTAGTACAGTTTTTAGTTAAATTTTTCCAGACCTTTTTAGAAATTTTGAGAATTCTTTTTGAATTAGAAAATTTTAAAAAAGTTTTAAATAACCGACTCATTTGGATTAAAAAACCATCTTACCTATAGAGATTGAATAACACTTTGTAAGATTATCATAACAAAGTAAACCTAAAATCTTAAAGCAATAATGGTTCTAACATTATATCTATTACTTACACCAATATAAACTCTTATAATACCTTAAGAAAATTTTTCAACTTACCTTCAACAGCATATATAATATTCCACTACCGCAATAAAGCTTGCAATTTCAGTATATTAATATATTTTATAAATTTATGATTCTATATTTAAATTTTTATTTAACAACAAAAAAGCACTCTACATTGATCTTTTACGCTTTCATTATAGGATAGCTGCTTCCAAGCTTACCTCTTATAGAGTTATAAATACAAAATCTTAGTAATTATTAATAGTTAAAAACTTTAGAAAGCAATCTGGGCTGTTTCCCTTTAGACTAAAAACCTTTGCGCTAATAGTCTGTAAAGTAATTTATTAAGTTAAAATTTGAGTATAGTAAATGTATTAACTAATTATTCATAAAGTTAGAATTAATACATATTAAAACTTACCTTTAACTTAAAACATTTACTATTTCTACTTAGATAGATTTCGTGGAAAACCAGCTATCACTAAACTTGATTAGCCTTTCACCCCTAACTACAACTCTTCCCAAAATTTTGCAACATTTAAGGGTTCAGCCCTCTAGATAAACTGTCAGCTTGGTCATAGTTAGATCGTTTAGTTTCGGGTCTTATAAAAATAACTATAGTACTTTCGTTATGCTTTTTTAGCTTGCTATTTAAATAAACTCACTGGCTCATTATACAAAAGGTACGTTAAGACAACAAGCTTTAACTGTTAATCGCGTTGATTTTCAGATTCTTTTAACTTTTTAAAAAAATTCTTTTCACTTTTCTTTCACAATACTTATTCTCTATAAAATTTAGATTATTTTAGTTTTTAGGTTGGTTCCCAATATTTTCCATTTCAAAAACATATTGAAACGTACTAGTAAAGGTTATAAAATTACCTTTTATTTTAAAATTATTAATACAAAAACAACTAGCAACAGCAATTAACTATTAGCAATATTTAGTTTAGTGTAAAAACACCAATAAAATTCATTTCAACTAGCTTATATATATATACCCATAACCATTATACATAATTACTTAGTAGTTATTCTATTAAACACTTCAAACTCATTATAAATATTTTTAGTAATAGTATCTCTAACAGAATAAGAAGGGACTCTAGTAGTTTTTTTATTATTTAGCTGCAAAATTCTTATTTTATAAACATAGTACTGAACTCTTTTATGCCATCTAGGTATACCTAAATGTTTATGAATAGCTACTTTCTTCTCTACATGTGAATCAATTAACATTAAAAAAAAAAATATTATACCAACCAAAGTAATTACATGGCCACTAGTAGCCATACCCTGCCAGCCCATAAAAACAACTGGATAGTCGTGAACCCTACGAGGTAGCCCAGAAAAACCTAACCAAAACATAGGTAAAAAAGTCAACCATTGACCCCCTACATAATAAATGAAATGGAAATAAGCAAATACCCTTGAATATTTTAAACCAAATAAAGCTACAAAATAGTAATATACACCAGCAAAAATACCTGTCATAGTAGCCCCAGATAACATTAAATGAAAATGCGCTATAACATAAAAAGTATCGTGCATAGAGACATTTAAAGCTACATGAGAGAGTCACATACCAGTAAAACCGCCAACAACAAAAACAACAATATAAGCAATACAAAAATATAATAATAAACTAACCTTTAAAGCACCGCTTAATAATGAAAGAGTTCAATTCACCATTTTAATAGTAGCTGGTAAGGATATCATTACAGTTATAGTGCTATACAAAGACCTACTCCTGTGGTCTAGACCTACTAGATACATATGGTGACCTCAAACTAAAAATCCCATATAAGCCATAACATAAACAGCCCAGACTAAATGATGTTTAGAAGCTACACGCCTAGTGTTTATATAAGGTATTATCATATTAATAAAACCAAAAGTAGGTATAATCAAAATGTAAACTTCTGGATGCCCAAAAAACCAAAATAAATGTTGGAAAAGGACAGTATCACCGCCATAAACAAACTCAAAAAAAGTTGTTTGCCAGTGCCTATCCATAAATAACATTATCATAGCCGCACCCAAAACAGGAGTCACAATAGCTAACATACGCATAGTTAAAAAAAGGCTAATTGTAATAAAAGGTAATAATATTCTCCTATTTCTTAAGCCAGGCATGGATAAAGTTCTTCTTGTAACTAATAGGTTAGTAAAACCTACGGTAGAGCTAATACCCGCGAATATAACACTAACTATTAAGATATCTTGGCTACCCAAGCCAGTAAATTTTAAATTTGATGAGAACGGAGTAACAAATGTCCAACCAGAAACTACCTGAGTTCTATCAGAACATTTACTATATTGAACTTTTTTTCTTTTATTGTTCGATATAACTCTTTTAACAACCCTAAAAAAGGATTCTGGATAAGAAATCAATGAATGTCAATAAGATAATTTTAAAGGAATATATGATACTGACTCACCCACGTGCTTTTTGTCATATGCTTTCCTTCCTTTTTCTGGATCTTCGCCAGGGTTTGCTTTAAATTTTTGAACATGCAAAATATATCTTTCTTTTTCAATATAATTAAGTAAATATTTAAAATTAAAAATGCTTTCATCATTAAAAGACAAATTTATCTTTTTTCTTTTCTTGGATGTAAGTTCTAACCTGCATGCATTTTTATTATAATATCTTCAATACATAGGCTTTAAGAACGCAGTCTTAGATACTAAAAGATACCCACAAGGGAGTATTCAAAAAGCTATACTATTTAATCTAGGAAAAGCAACATCTTTTGATCCTACATGAAATGGTATTAAAAAATTAGCAAATGCGCCGAATAAAATAGGAACAACAACAAAAAAAACCATTATTAAACCATGCGCTGTTATTACGTGCAAATACCTTAAAGAGTCGCCTTTAAAAAATGGACTTCCTGGGTATGCAAGCTCCAGCCTTATCATAGTAGCCAAGGCAGCTCCTGAGAGGCCGGTCATCATACTAAAATATAAATAGTTTAGCCCAATCCTTTTATGGTTTATTGTATATATATACTTTTTCAATATATAAACCCTTGTATCATTAATGCATCTACTAAACTTCTTTCAATCAATTTTACTAGCTTCAATTGAATCCTCTTCAAGTTTTTTCTCATTACGCTTTTCTTTAGGATATCTAAGCTCTCAATTATAAGCAAGAGTAGTCTCAACATAGTTTGTAACCACCCATTTACACCAGCTTGGGGATAAAAGTTTTCTAAACAAAAAATCAAATCACCACTTAATTGCTTTTAGTAGAGGTATTAATACAAACTTAATAGTTAGATCTCTAATAGAATAAAGAGGCGATATGACCGAAAAACCAAAAAACAAAAAAGTGAAGTCGACATAAATTGAGTTTAAACGCTTTAAAAAAATAAAGAAAACTTTATTGCCCATAACGAAATAAAAAAGATAAAAATACTAATTAGGGTGTTTTTGTAATTAGAAATTAAAATTAGACATAAAACAAAATAAAACTAACGTAAAAGTTAAAATAAAAAAAATAAAAAATTCTTTTAATGTTAAATCCATAAGTTTCTGAATTTTTTGCTTCCCGCTCCCATGCATTAACGACATACCAAAAGTAACATTATACCAACTTTTAGAAAATCCTATTAAACCCAAACAATTAGCTACAAAAACAACTAAAATTGAAAAAAAAGGGGTTATCTCAAAAAAAGATGATAATATGTAAAATTCACTTGTGAATTTTAAAGTTCCTGGAAGTCCTGAGTATAGCACGCACATTAATAAAACACAGCATCCTAAATTAGGTGTTTTTTCTAACAACCCAGAAATTTCTAAAACTGATCTAGTGTGGTATCTTCTATAAATACAATCTACTAAATAAAACATAAAAGTAGATAAGCAGGCATGTGTAATACAAAACAAAATTCCGCCTATAACATTGTGCGAATTACCCCAACAAAAAACTAAATAAATTATGTTCATCTCCTGAACTGTACCGTAAGCTACTAGTTTTTTTAAATCAGTTTGGCCTCACATTTTTAAAGAAGCGTCAATAATACCAATAGCGCAGATAGTAGAGAATAAAACACTATTAGATTCAAAACTAAATATGTCTATTATCTTATAAAAACCATATAAAGCTGTTTTAACCAAGAAACCACTTAGATACATTGAAAATCCCGATGGAGCTTCAACGTGGGTTTTAGTTAATCAATAATGAAAGGGCCACACAGGCACTTTAAAGCCAAAGCCAAAAAATAAGAATATAGATAAGAGTAGAGTTTCAACATCAGAAAAAATAAAGTTTTTTATTAAAAAAATACTTGTACAACCCGAAGACATAATAATATATAAAACAACGCACAAAACTAAAAACGAACCTATTTGAGTCCAAATAACAAAGTATAAAGAGGCTTGAGTTGATTTTCTACTTGGGCTAATATAAAAAACTAATAAGAAAGATGGCACTAATAAAAGCTCATACAGTAAAAACATTAATAACACATTATTCGTTGAAACAAAAAGAAAGACTATCAAAACAAATATATTTAAAAAAAAAACATACCTAATATTTTTGTTAAAAAATTTATTATCTAGAGCTAAAAAAGATAGTAAACCTACAAAATAAGATATAAAAAGTATAATGATTCCGAAAAAATCAATAAAAAAGGCAAATCCAAAAAAAGAGTGCATTGGCAAAAATAAGAACGTATAATTAATAAATTTATTATTTACCTTAACTAGTCAAAATAAATATATATAAGAGTATAAAAAAGCTAAAGACATAGATAAAAAAAAAGATGTTAGACAGATAACTTTTAGCAAATTCATAGAAAAAAAATTTAAGTTTTTATTACTTTTTTTAAAAAACGAGAAAATTAAAACCCCAAAAAATGTAAAAAAAAACACTGTATATGCTACATAATCTAAAAGCATTAAAAAAAAAGAGCAATCGCTTAGATTAAATAACTTTTCCAGATCCCCGCCTCAATCTAAAGATAGCTCTAATATCCGAGAAATATTAAGAAGCCCCGAAAAACCATAATCTATTTCTCAAAAAAAATTACAAACAATACTACGCACCAAAACAAAAAAAGTTAGCTTTTTACTCTGAGCTTTGTTTTTACAAAAACCCTCAAAGTTACTGTAATAACTATATATTTATATAATTGCCGAAATAGCTTAAGTTTTTTTTTTTTTTAATATTACCCTTTTTAATATT
>Ga0228672_1001157_pt1 | contig 10823 bp, 10 predicted proteins | sample 90DmetaG_FD_182788 | JGI IMG/M metagenome (GOLD analysis project Ga0228672, IMG submission 182788) | Seawater microbial communities from Monterey Bay, California, United States - 90D | ecosystem: Environmental > Aquatic > Marine > Coastal | place: USA: California | collected 2016-11-08 | reverse complement strand
AATCCTGCGCTCTTTCTGCAGCAGTAACAGAGCCCATAAAAGGCTTATCAGAATATTTAATGTGACTGTACACCATATCGAAGTGGCGCTTATTAACTGGTAAGTCAACTGGCTCACAAATGGTTCCGCCTGAATGATGAAGATTATCTGACATGTAAGCAAGTTTAATAAAATTCCTAAAATCCTCAATTGTTGCGTAACGTCGACCCTCATCAAGATCATGCACAAATGGAGGGCCATAAGCAGGCACTAAAACCATATTATCTCCTCCAATTTCTACATTTCTTTCAGGGTTTCGCGCGTATTGTGTAAATTGCTTTGGAGCATTATCTTGAATGAGTTTACGGCACATGCCTTTTGGAAACCTAACTCTCATTCCATCAACACTAGCTCCAGCTTTTTCAAGAATATCAAGTGCTTCTTGATCTTCAGAAAAAACAATACCAATCTCTTCTAATATGGTATCCGCATTTTCTTCAATAATGCTTAGGTCATCATCACTTAAAATACTGTAGTGAGGTATTTTTCGTTTAATGTATGCAGGCGCTTTAGGAATACTCTTTGAATCAGATTCTTCAGCAGATCCACCTCTACGTCTTCTTCTTTCTCTAGCCATTTAAATTCTCCATACTATACTTATGACACTCTTTTTCGGCGTCTAACTTTTTTGGTTTGTTGTTGCTTAACCGGTGACACACTAAACTTCATTGCCTCAACAAAAAACTCTTGAAACCTTGGCTCAGTAGCAGTTTCAATTTTCACAACTTTATCCACTGCCTCAATAATTGCATTCCGCTTATTAACATCCAATAATGCTGCACTAGCGCCGATACCCGCAGCATTTCCTACTGATACTATTTTTTCTTCAGTTGAAGTTGGAATAATATCCAGCAAAGCAACATATCTAGCATCTAAATGTGCTCCAAAAGCACCTGCTAATAATATTCTATCAAAATGGTCACATTGGAGATAGTCCATTAATATTGATACGCCTGCAGATAGTGCAGCCTTAGCCAATTGAATAGATCGAATATCTACTTGCTCGATATAGATTGATTTATCGCCCTGGTCTACTAATAAGAAACGAGTTGTATTTCCTTTTTTTGAAAAAAGCTCAGGAGCAATTGATTCAACAAAAAGTCCACTTTGATCAATTATGCCAGCTTCGGCAAATGCCACAATTGCCTCAATAATCCCGCTTCCACAAATTCCAACAGCTTTCATTTGGACCAGTTCAAAATCTGGCTCATCTGACCATGCATCACAGCCAATCACTTTGAAGCGAACCTTTAAAGTCTCTTTATCTATTCTGACTCTCTCAATTGCACCGTAGGTTGCTCTTACACCAGAACTAATTTCAGCGCCCTCAAATGCTGGACCCGTTGGCGATGATGTGGCATAAACCTCACCCTCTTTAGAGAGCATGATTTCTGCATTTGTACCAATATCCACAAGTAATGTTGTTTCAGAGTGCATTATGTCAATCTGACTTAGATAAGCAGCTGCGGTATCAGCACCCACATGACCAGCAATCAGAGGGAAAAAGGATAATCTCGTTTTTGGATAAAGTTCAAAATTTAAATCCTTAGCATCAACATCAAGCCAGCTTCTTATGGAGAGAGTGAAAGGAGCCTGTCCTAATTCAACTGGTGAAATTCCAAAAAATATATGGTGCATAATCGGATTACCAACCAACACAACTTCGAGTAATTTATCCCATTTAACTTCTAAGTTTTCGCATGCCTCATGGAGCATCTCAGTGATTTTTGTTCTTACAGCAATAGTTAATTTTTCATCTCCACCCTTGTTCATCATCACATATGAAACTCTACTCATCAAATCTTCGCCAAAACGAATTTGTGGATTCATAGCTGAGGATTCATAAACTAATTTCCCATCTTTTAAATCATAGACATACAATGCTAGGGTGGTAGACCCGATATCAATTGCTGCACCAAATACTTGAAGTTTTCCTTGAGGATAGGCGGCAACAATTTGTTTATTATCTCGAATTGCGACAGTCAGATTTCCTTTGGTTTCATGAATCAAAGGCTGCAAACCTCTTAAAAGATTAAAATCAATCGTTGCTTCAATCCCTTGTTTTTCTAGTTGAGCAATTAAGTTTTCAGATGCAGAAGGGTTTTCATCAAGAGTTGACTCTTCAAGAGTGCACTCAATAAGACTAATTGCACTTGAAACAGAGTAATTCTGCTTTGCATTTTTTTTACTGATGTAGGCTTTATGCTCTTGACTTTCCTCGGGAACATCAATCACCAAGTCGCCCTGAATACAAGACTGACAAGCCAACCTCTTGCCCTTATAAGTTGGATTATCAATGATTAATTGTTTTTCAAGTTTGGTAACTCCAGTAACATTCTCAGGCTTACAATTGACACCAAATTTTGAATGCTCTCCCTCAGAAACCTCTATCCAACATTGGTGACATTGACCATACCCCCCACATAGAGATCGAATTGCAACGCCAGCATCCTGAGCAACTTGAAGCAACGTATCTCCAAACTCGCCTTTAAACTGACGACCTGAGGGGGTAAAACATACTTGAAAATTATCTTCCATCTCTATTATCAATCAATATTGCTATCACCATAGCCTTTAAATTGAGGGCCATTAGAATTGATATTGTAATAACACCCTTTTTCTTCAATAAAAATATGGTGCCAAGTTTTTAAATCTCTAGAATCCTCGAGACTGCCTGCGGTAACGCTTATAGTAGGCTTGTCATCATTTTGCCAAAACATATTTGCTCCACAATTATCACAAAAGCCGTGTCTTGAGCCTTTATGGGTATAAAACCACTTTATCTTACCCTTGATTTTAATGTTATCCCTGCTTACTTGAGATGCAGCCATAAAGTGTCCAGTCATTTTTCGACACTGTTCGCAATGACAATATGAGATATCATTTAAATCATACGCTACATATGAAGTCTGACCACATACACAGGAACCTTTGTACTCAACACTCGACATATTTTAGGCACGTCTCCTTCTTCTCCTTTCACCTCTAGGGTTATCACCCTCTTTAGCAGGTTCTTTATAGGAGGATATCCAAGTCGTACATCCCTCATCAACTCCAGTTAATACATCACCTGCTCGTATTGCCTGAACAAGCTCTGGGTGCAGAGGGTTTACAATTGCGGAAGTCATTCCTGCTGCAATTAGCATAGGCAGGAAAGCATTATTTATTCCATTCCTTTGAGGCAATCCAAAACTTACATTTGAGGCTCCACAGGTAGTATTTACCTTTAACTCGCTTCTCAGTTTCCTTACTAATTCAAATACTTGATTCCCAGCCTGAGAGATTGCTCCAATTGGCATGACCAGGGGATCAACGACCACATCTTGAGGCTTGATGCCGTAGTCTGCAGCATGCTCAACAATTTTTTTAGCAACCTTGAACCTTTCATTTGGGTCTTCACTAATACCGGTCTCATCATTAGAAATGGCAACAACCGCAGCATCATATTTCTTAACAAGCGGAAGAACGCGTTCGAGAACCTCAGTTTCACCAGTAGTTGAGTTAACAAGAGCTCTCCCTTGATAGGCGGCTAAACCAGACTCAAGCGCCTCAATAATTGATGAGTCAATTGAAATAGGAACATCTACGACGGCCTGAACACGCCTAATAGACTCAGCTAAAATCGCAGGTTCATCAGCCAATGGAATGCCTGCATTAACATCCAGCATTTGAGCACCGGCTTCAACTTGGGCTATTGCATCAGCAACTACCCTTGAGTAGTCTCCACCCTTCATTTCTGCAGCTAGAATTTTTCTTCCTGTAGGATTAATCCTCTCTCCAATCATTACAAATGGATGACCAAAGCCTATAGTGACCTCTTTTGAGGCCGATGATAGTGTCGTTGTTGCCAATTTACATACTCCTTAATTATTTATTTGTTGCGCTCTTTATCCATGAAGCATTAACATTAATACCCCCTAAAGGGAAAAAGTGAACATTTGTAATATTAAAACTTGGGTTTGCTTTTTTATGCTCAGCTAGAGTTTCTAAAAAATCGTTTGGCTCAAAAGGTAGGAGTAATTTCTTAACATCTTTTGCTCTTTTTTGCAAAACCCTGAGTGAAGGGCCAACCCCGCAGGCAATGGAAAATTTAATCAAAGTTTGTAACTTAGCAGGTCCAGCAACCCCAATATGAATTGGTATATCTATTCCTTTCGAGGTCAATGAATTTGCCCACTCGATAACCGGCCCTGCCTCAAAACAAAACTGAGTAGTGAGGGCTAATTCTATATCTGTTCGTTCTTTAAATTTTTGCTTCCAGCTTAGAGCTGCATCAACATTATTATTGGAGCCATCATTGTCAATATCTTTATTTCCTTCTGGGTGCCCAGCGAAATGCAAGTGTTTAAAATTATATTTTTCAAATAGCTCTGTTTCAACAAGCTGCATGGAGTTATCATAAACACCATGAGGCTTATTAACTCCTCCAGCTAAAAGCAGCGCTTGTTCAATACCTGCCTCACCTTGATACCTATTTATCCAGTCCTCGAGAATAATCTTATCTTTGATGATGCGAGCTGGAAAATGAGGCATTACATTAAAACCTTCGTTACTAATTCTTTTCGCAGTTTCAACCATTTCATCGATAGGTACGCCCTCAATATGGGCGATATAAATTCTAGTATCCTCAGGCAGTATTTCGTTGAAACTCTCGATTTTTGATGCTGTACGGGGCATAACCTCTATCGAAAAGTTATTCAAAAAAACTTTTAGAGAGTTGCTCACCTCTATGTTTTCCTCTTTTGAGGTGAATGCACTTAAAATTGACATAATTCTTTCATCCTAAATTACACATGACTTAACTTAATGGCTCAATGTCTATTTCTTCAAAAACAGAATCAAGACTGCCTGTTCCTACAAGTCTGTATTCATAATCAAAACCAAAATCCTTTGCGTATTTCTCTGCATCTCTTTTCCACTCTTCATTTTCTGTTTGAGCCAAATAAACAAGCTTTTTATAATGTTCAAAGTAAACGTCAAAAAGCTCAGGATGTTTATCAAGACCAAGCCCTTTAATCATTATTCTATTGAAATTTTTTACCAAGTAATCTGTCAAATAAAAAGTTCCAATCTCTTCTTCAGAAAGTTTTTCAAAAGTCTCAGTGCCTGCAAAAAATTCATAACAGTGAGCTCCATCTATACGTTTCGCATCATACTTCTTTAAAACTTTGTCAAGTGCACCGCCAGTTCCACAATCAGCATAGGCTATGTAAACGTCCTTATAAAGATGAGCATTCTTAGATAAATAATCCTCCACACCTGGTGCAATTAATTGGGGGGAGTTATGCCAACTGGCAGGCAAACATTGAATGTTTACTTTATCTGAAATTGAAGGATTTTGCTTTAACAATCTCAAAAGATCATAAACAAGCGCACCACAACCTAATACTAATCTCTTTTTATTTTCATCAACGGCTGCCTTATCTGTGAGCACGCTTTTTACCAAGACTACGAACATGCTCTTCGGCCATCTCAGCACTTCTTGCAGCATCACGACCATAGGCAGGAACGCCTATTGAATCAGCAAATTCTTGATTCAAGGGAGCACCACCACACATTATATGAACGTCTTTACGCATTCCTCTTTTTTCCATCTCTTCTACAACAACTCCCATATAGGGCATTGTTGTGGTGAGTAATGCGGACATTCCAAGAATAACTGGTTCATGAGTGTCAACTGCCTCTAAGTAGTTTTCAACAGGGTTGTTAATGCCAAGGTCGATTACCTCAAATCCTGCTCCCTCACACATCATTCCAACAAGGTTTTTACCGATGTCATGAATGTCACCTTTAACAGTTCCAATGACAAACTTACCCAATGATGTATCTTCAGCTGATTCTGCAAGGATAGGTCTTAAAATTTTCATTCCACCCTTCATTGCACCAGCACACTTTAAGACTTCTGGAACAAAAAGAATGCCATCTCTAAAATCTATTCCTACAATCTTCATACCGCCAACAAGAGCTTCACCCAGAACATCATTGGCATCCCAACCTCTTGCAAGTAGTATTTCAGTCCCCTCAGTTACTTCAGCATCAAGTCCATCATAGAGGTCATCTTGAATTTGCTCCACGAGCTCTTTATCATCAAGATCATTCAGGTCAAAATCGTCTTCTTCACTCATTAGCCAACCCTCGAAATGTTAGGAATAAATTTAACTTTAAAAAAACGGAAAGATACCTTGAATTAAATTCGGTGTCAATCATTAAATTTACATTTTAATCTTTTTTCTTTTGAGGAAAAAAAATTGACTGTTAAAGCCTTTTAAATCAATGTTATTTGTGAATATTGACATGTCCAAAATCAAATGAAAAAAACGACAAAAAAAGTTGAAATAAACTAAACTATTTGTCCCATAAAGTTGTCATAAATTTGCTTAGCGCAACTTAAACATTGACTCATATTTTGATCAGTTTTTTGCTTTAGTTCTGATAGGGCGCCCTGACCCAATGTATTTCTCAGTGCTTCTGCATATTCTGGAATGGCTCCCCAATTGTCAACAGTATCTGACTCTATTTCTACGTGATACTGCATAGACCAAGCATTCTTTCCAATTCGCATTGCTTGTATTGAACATACATCTGAATTCGCTAAAATAATTGCTCCCTCAGGCGCCTGAGCAACCCTGACAGAGTGCCATTGGAGGCATTGTTGTTTCTCTGCTGTTCCTTTAAATAGCGGATCTTTTTTTCCTTCTTCAGTTAACTCAATCTCAAGCACGCCAATTTCTGGAATTTTTTGGGGTCCACAGGTTCCGCCTAATGCATCTGCAAGCAACTGATGCCCCAAACAAAGACCAAGATAAGGTTTTCCTAAGTCTTTAACCCAGTGCCGAATTGCAGCTTTTTCATCAATTAGCCAAGGATTTTCCTCAATATCCCATACATCCATTGGGCCGCCCATTACCCAAAGTGCATCATAATCATCAAAATGTGGAATTTTATCACCGCGATGTAAATAAACAGGATCCCAATCAATGCCGTCCTCAGCTAAAAATTGTCTCAGTGATCCAGGGTGCTCACAATCAACATGCTGAAAAACCAATACTCGCATAAAAACCTCTCTTGGATTAATGAAAAGAACTAACTCTCATCTTAATATTAATAAGTAGGTTCGTCAAATTATATTGGTTATACTGTCGGAAACTATTCTTGTTAAACAAATGGCTCATCATAAAAAAATAATTAGTTTAGCAATTTTATTGGCGAGTGTTCTTTTGGCTATTAACTTTGGCTTTAGATCTTCACTTGGTCTTTTCTTAAAGCCTGTGTCAGAAACATTCGGATATGGACGCGAGGTTTTTGCATTCTCTCTAGCACTTCAAAATCTATTGTGGGGCTTATCTCAACCCATAGCAGGTGCAATAGCAGATAAGTTTGGCACCTCTAGAGTGATTATAGTGGGCTCGATTTTCTACTCTCTAGGCCTTTATATTACAGCGACCGCTGACAGCTTTATTGGCCTCCACTTAGGAGCAGGAATTCTTATTGGAATGGGTATCTCTGGAACAGGCCTAGGCGTTGTTCTGCCAGCAATGGCAAGGATGGTTGCTCCTGAAAAAAGAGCTCTTGCACTTGGAGTAGGAACAGCTGCAGGCTCAGCTGGTCAGTTCATTTTTATTCCTGTTGCAAGAGAGTTTCTAGTTGCCTACGGGTGGCAAGTTGCACTGATCTTGATGGCGATCGGAGCACTAGTTATGATTCTTTTTTCGCCCGTATTCAAGGGTGATGTGAAAACTAATATTACTGTTGATAATGAACCTCAACAAAACCTAAGAGAAGCTCTGAGTGAGGCGTCTGGACACATTCATTATTGGCTTCTCATTGCTGGATTTTTTGTGTGCGGGTTTCAGCTAGCCTTTATTACAGTTCATATGCCGTCTTACCTTGCAGATAAGGGGTTTGATAGCTCTGTTGCAGCAATAAGCTTATCGATTATTGGTCTTTGTAATATTATTGGATCACTCGTCTCTGGTCATCTATCTGGAATCTATTCAAAGAAATGGATTTTGACTTATATCTATGCAGCAAGGTCTGTTGTGATTGTCTTGTTTCTTGTTATTCCAATTTCTACGCTTACAATCTATGCGTTCTCTTTTGCTACTGGCCTTCTATGGCTTGCTACAGTTCCGCCAACTTCAGGATTGGTCGCCCAGATGTTTGGCTTGAGATTTATGGGAACTCTCTACGGAATCGTTTTCCTAAATCATCAAATTGGCTCGTTTACAGGGGTTTGGCTTGGGGGCTACCTTTTTGACACAACTGGTTCATATAATCAGGTCTGGTGGTGGGCTGCAATAATTGCAGCTATTACTGCGCTTATTCATGTCTTTATAGATGAAAGGCCTATCCAAAGACTCAGAATCAATCTTCAGACTAGTTAAGAATCGCAACGCTTTTAACCTGAACAAATACGCTGGATCCTTTGTATAGTTTTAGAGAAGCTGAAGACTTTCTAGTCAAGCATGCAAGCAATACAACTCCGTTCAATGTCAGTTGAACGATGACTTGAGCATTCCCTTCAGGAACTATCTCTTCAACAACTGCTGGAAAAATATTCAGAATACTTGTATCAGCCTGCTTCTTTTTTGTAATACTTACATCACGTGCTGCAACTCTTATTCTGACAAGACTGTCTATTGGCAACGCATTATCCGGAACAATAAATTGTCCACCATTAAATTCAAGATGCATCAAATTAAAATCAGTATCACGACTTATCACTCTGGCCTCAAAAATTGATATTGCATCACCGCTGTGGGACAAAGGCATGTCAAAACTAGTCAACATCTCATTAATTGGTCCATTACCAATAATTTTTCCATCTTCAATAAGCATAATGTGGTCTGCTAGTCTTGAGGTTTCGTCTTGTGAGTGAGTTACATAAAGAATAGGAATCTCTAGTTGATTATGAAGACTATCAAGGTAGGGAAGAATTTCATTTTTACGCTTAAGGTCAAGAGCTGATAGAGGCTCATCCAAGAGTAAAATTTTGGGATTAGTCAATAACGCTCTTGCAATTGCAACCCGCTGCTTTTCACCCCCTGAAAGCTGACCTATTCGCCTATTTAGTAATGATTCAATATCTAGTAAAGTGTATATTGAATCAATAAAAACTTTTTTGAGCCCAGTTTTTCTTTTTGTTACGTAATTAAGGTTGCCACTTACATCAAGATGATCAAATAAGCCAGCATCCTGAAATACATAGCCGATCTGACGTTTATGTGTTGGAACAAAATTATCATCTGTTTGCCAAATTGAATCGCCAACTTTAAGAAAACCTGAATCGCTCTTTTCAAGACCTGCAATAGCTCTTAATAATGTTGTCTTACCTGAGCCAGAGGGTCCAAAAATAACGGTTATGCCCTTATCAGGTGTAGTGAATTTAGCATCTAATGTGAAGCCTTCTAACTTGATTTTTAACTGACATTCAATCACCAGTCCCTGCTCCTCATTACTGAAAAATGACGATTAAAGAGATACACAAAAATTAGCATTATAAAAGAAGCTACCAGTAAGCCACCAGCTAATAAATGGGCTTGAGAATAATCCATTGCCTCAACATGATCATAAATGGCTATTGATAAAACGCCTGTCTCGCCTGGAATATTTCCTCCAATCATGAGCACAACTCCAAACTCACCTACCGTATGGGCAAATCCAAGAACTGTAGCTGTTATAAAACCAGATCGTGCTAATGGAACAGCAACTGTAAAAAATCGATCGATATTTGATGCTCCTAAAGTTGCTGCCACTTCCAAAGATTCACTTCTAACTGTGCTGAAAGAATTTTGAAGTGGCTGAACTACGAAAGGAAGTGAGTAAATTACAGATCCAACAACTAGGCCACTGAAAGTAAAGGCAATTGAACCCCCTCCAAAATATTCTAAAACTCCAGCTAATGGACTATTGGAGCCTAATGTCATTAGCAAATAAAAGCCTAATACGGTTGGCGGCAGTATTAGAGGCAATGCAATAATAGCCTCAAATACAACTTTAAATTTAAACTTTGTTTGCGATAACCACCAGGCTAGCGGCGTTCCAATAGCAATTAATATGGCTGTACTGAGTAAAGCCAATTTAATGGTAACACTAATCGCTGAAATATCTGTTTCACTTAACATTAGGGTAAATCATATCCATTTTTTTTAATTAGATTTAATACCTTCTCAGATTTTATAAACGCAATAAAGTCTCTTGCCAAAGTGCTATCTCTTAAAAGCACTGCTTGCTGTTCAATTGGATTATACAACGACTGAGGAACTAGCCAAAAAGAGCCTCCTAAATTAAAATTTGAATCTAAAATTTGAGAATATGAAACAAATCCCAACTCTGCATTTCCGCTTCTGATGAATTGAAATGTCTGTGCAATATTTTCTCCTCTTACAATTTTTTTATTCAAATCTTGCCATAACTTCATTGACATAAGTGCCTCTTTAGATGCTATTCCGTAAGGTGCAATTTTAGGATTAGCTAAAGCTATAAATCTAAAATCTTCATCAAAAAGAACTTCTCCCTCTGGATCAATGAATGGACTTCTAGGGCTCCAAAGAGCAAGCCTTCCTAATGCATAAGTGAATCTTGATTGTTCTCTTATAGCTCCTTGTTCCTCGAGTAATGTTGGTCTTATTTTATCAGCTGAAAAAAACAGATCAAAAGGTGCGCCATTGATAATTTGTGCGAAGTGTTTACCCGAGGAGCCTGGAATAAGAACTATTTCATTTGCCCTAGAAGTATCAGTGTTTTCTAATTCAAACTGGACAATAATCTCCTGCATCGTTGAA
>Ga0228672_1001147_pt1 | contig 10903 bp, 15 predicted proteins | sample 90DmetaG_FD_182788 | JGI IMG/M metagenome (GOLD analysis project Ga0228672, IMG submission 182788) | Seawater microbial communities from Monterey Bay, California, United States - 90D | ecosystem: Environmental > Aquatic > Marine > Coastal | place: USA: California | collected 2016-11-08 | reverse complement strand
AAGTCAGCGTAGCTTACGCTACTAAAGAATACCTACGTAGGTACGTGGAGGCCCTTGAGTCGGGTCAGGGGTCTCCACACTTTAACTTAAACCCGACACTAAACCCCGAAGGAACTCGACAATGGATTTGATTAACCTTAAGCCTACAAGCGACACAGTAGAAGTTGCTCTAGTACACCCTAACACTGGTGCTGCCCTCAAGAATGACGACAAGACGCCTATGACTATTACAGTCTATGCTAGTCACTCTAAAGAGCATAAAGCTGTACTGCATGAACAGACGAACAAACGTCTTAAAGCTATGCAGAGTGGAAAGAAGCAAGACTTCACAGCACAGGATATTGAAGAGGCAACACTTACGCTTCTCTCTAAGATTACTGCTGACTGGAATATCACCTATGGTGGAGAGAAGCCCAAACTGTCTGTCGCCAAGGCTAAAGAACTATACGAAGAAGTGTTTTGGATTAAGGACCAGATTGAGGGAGCATTAGCAGACTCCCTGGATTTTACCAAAGCCTAACTTCTCAGTTGTGCGATTGGGCTGAACATCAGTTTAAGCTCAATCGCCCTGACAAGGATGGCACTACAGAACGTGAACACTTAGAACAAGTAGAGAGGCAGATTGGACGTAGACCAGAAGCATTGGAACCCCCGACAGAATTTCCCATGCCTCTATCTCATGTCTGGTCTGCCTTTATTACATTAAGCAACAGCAGAACTCAAGGCTTCTCTGGCCCTAACCCGATAACTTATGAACAAATTAAAGCGTGGAAGGAACTGACTGAGACACCTATTGAACCTCGTGATGTGGTAGCAATCAAGGAAGTCGATGCAGTTTATATGAGGGTAGCGAATGGCTGACGATATTAAACTTGTTATTGGTGTTGAGGATCGTGACCTCATCCGTGCGCAAAAAGAGCAAGTTAAGTTCCAGCGTAATATAATTACTATCGAAAAGGCTTTTAGGGCTGGCGATATTACAGCAAAACGCTACAATCAAGAGTTAGCTAAACAAGCCAAGGAACTACAAAAACTTGGGGGTAGTTACAACAAGGCAAACTCAGAAATTCGTAAGTTTGCTTATCAACTCAGGGGCGCTGACGATGCTTCTCTATCCGCAGCGGAAAGTTACGCTTTTGCTGGTAAGAAGGTCAACAGGCTGGGGGTTGGACTACAACAAGCTGGTTATCAAGTAGGGGACTTTGCCGTACAGATTCAGGGTGGAACCAACGCCATGGTCGCCCTCGGTCAACAAGGTTCTCAGCTACTTGGCATCTTTGGTGCGGGTGGGGCAATCGCAGGTGCCGGGCTTGCTATCGCCACAGCTTTCTTAGCTCCACTATTTAGGGCGCAGGAAGAGGCTAAAAACCTAGAGGAGTCCCTTGAAGACTTGGGGTCTAGTGCAGAAAAACTTTCTCGCATAAGATTTAACTCTCTTGGGGACAGTTTGGTCGGCCCAATTAAGGAAGCTAAGGAAGAGTTTCAAAGCCTCCTTAACCTTATGGAAGCTCAGGAGTTAAAAGCCCTTAAGGATAAGCTAGAGGCACCTTTTAGGGCTGTTGTCGCAGAGCTTACAGCATTTCAGAAGCTATCTGACGTGAGGGCTAGATTAGGGGGGCCTACACCAGATTTTGACAGTGAGCTAGGGTTAAGTAGCCGCAATGAAGCGTTGTTTCTAGCTACACAGCTTAAAAGGCTTGAGGGTGAAACCTCGGAAGAGCTAGCTTCTCAACTAGATAGTATCACAGAAGCCCTAGAACTAAGGGGCATATTAACTGAGGAAGTTCAGAGTATACTTGTCAAGATGGCTGAGGAAATCGGCCTCTTAGAAATAATAGAAGAAAAGACAGAAGCTGCCGCAGAAAACGTAAAAAAGCAAAATGAATCTCACACAGAAGCGGAATCTAGGCTTAGCCGTATATCTTTGATTATGTCTCAGATACGCAGCGAAACCGAAGAAGCCGCCGTGGCCGCATCCGACTTTGCTATAAAACTTGCAGAAATTGCCGCAATGGGTCCGGAACAGTCCCTGTTTGAGGCTAAAGTATCTTCTGGCATTATTCCTCCACAAGCTGCTGGTGACTTCGGGGTATCTGGGGGAGAAACACCTTTTGAGTTGCAACAATACATCGACGCTGTTAACCGCAGGGTTAAAGCTAGGGAAGAGGCTGCAAAAACTAGCGGCGGTGGTGGTCAAACCAACGCAGAGTACCTAGAGCAACAACTCCTTGAGATCAACCAGAGAAAAACTCTCATTGGTCTGTCCCAAGAAGAAATCTCAATCCAGAAAATCTACAACGAAGCTCAGAAGCGTGGCATTAGCCTAAGCGATAGCAGAGTAAAAGAACTCGTTAAAGAGCAGAAAGAACTCAACAGACTTTCTAGGGAGAGCAAAGACTACCAAGAGATGATTGGTGGTATTCGTGATAACCTTACTAACGCCTTCACTTCTATCCTTAACGGTACTAAGTCAGTAAAAGATGCCTTCAAGGACATGATCCGTCAGATGATTATGTCCATGGCTCAGAAGAACCTTGTACAACCCCTTGTCTCCGGCATGACTGGCGGAGGTGGCGGAGGTAGTATCGGACAGTTGGCATCAACGGCGTCAGCGGCGGGTGGGCTTAGTGCAGCATTGGCAGCAGGCGGAAGTCTTGTTGGTGTAACTGGGCTTGCTGGTGGTTTTGGTGCGGGTGCGGGTATGGCCGCTAGTGCCTTTGCTGGTGGTGGCATGTCTGCTCTTGCGGGAACTATTGGCGCACAAGCGGCGGCTGCAACCACTGCTGGTGCATCTATGGCGGCTATGGGTGCTGCAATCGGTGCTGTAGCTGCACCACTACTTGCTGTAGCTGCCGTGTTCACTTTCTTCAAGAAGAAGACTAAAGAACTTGATAGTGGACTTAAGGCAACAGTAGATGGTTTCGATAGTGCAGTTGAGAGCTTTAAGGTAATACAAACCAAGAAGTTCTTTGGACTTTCTAAGAAGGTAAGAACTCAGCTTGAGACCCTTCCAGACGACAACCCTCTTGGAAACCTTATCTCTGTTACCCAACAGTCTATTTTATCGTCTGCTCAATATCTAGGCGCTGCCACAGATGCCTTCTCTGACTTTAGTTACGAGTTTGAGTTGTCTCTTAAGGGTCTGTCGGAGGAAGCAAGAACACAAAAGATTACTGAGGAAATCAATAAACTTGGTAATGCTTTTGCTTCTCTTATCCCTAACATCGGCAGTGTGGATGAACTCAACTCTGTGTTGCAACAACGACTACAACTTGAGGAGCAACTGCTTACACTCCAAGGTAATACTGAAGAGCTTCGTCGTAGGGAGCTTGAGTCTGTTCACGAACTTAATCGTGGCATACTTGAGCAAATCTATGCTGCTGAAGATGCCAAGACCGCTATGGACAAGTTTAATAACTCCCTCAAGGAAACTAACTTTGCTACCTTGCTTAGCTTCCAACAAGCTCGTGCCGCCATTGGCTCTCCTGTGGCAAACGAGCTTATGGCTCCTACGGGAACTGGGTCGACTGCATCAAGTGTTATCTCAAGTGGTACAACAAGTACTACTAACGAGGTTAAACAGATGGTTGTTGAGATGAAGGCTATGCACAAAGAGACTATGTTCGCCTTTTCTAAGATGATTAAGAATGGTAAAGATAGTCGTGACACACTACGTAGTTGGGATGTCGTTGGGCTTCCTGCTGAAAGGACTGCATAATGCAAGTTATTGAACCTGTAACGATAACAGACAGCCTGCTAACCTCATCTAATGTACCAGAGGACGACTACTCAGCTTGGGCCTCTGGTACTACTTACAACCTCGGTGATAGGGTCATTTCTACTACAACACATAAGGTGTACGAAAGTGCAACCAACAGTAACGTAGGGAATGACCCGACCACTGACAATGGTACTAACTGGATAACTGTTGGGGCAACTAATCGCTGGAAGGCTTTTGACCAGAAGATCAGTGATCCTGTAACTCAAGCAAACTCGATTCAGTATGTTATTACGACAACAACGGACTTGATTAACTCTCTGGCCTTCTTTGGTTTAGAGGCGGAAACTGTTCGAATTGTTGTGGAGGAGACCACTGGGTCAACTACCGTTTACGACAAGACCTATCAACTGCAAGACACCACTAATGTTGTTGACTGGTACACCTACTTTTTTAATCCCGAAACAGAAAAAGACAAAGAGCTTCTTGTCGTTGACTTGCCTAGTTATACTGGCGCTGAGATAACCATAACCATCACAGACACAGGTAACACTGTTGAGGTAGGTCAAATTGTACTTGGCACACTTACCTCACTTGGTCGCACAGGATATGGCACAACCATTGGTATCGAAGACTACTCAAGGAAAGAGAGAGACACCTTTGGTAATGCAATTATCATTGAACGTGCCTTTGCACAGAAGGCTGACTTTGAGGTAGAACTAACAACTCAAGATGCCAGACGTATTCAAAGGGTTCTTGCTTTGTATAGGGCTACCCCTATCGTATGGATAGGGAACCAAGATACAAGTTACGGATTGATCTTGTACGGCTTCTACACACAATTCAGTATTAACCTGCAAACACCATCCATAAGCTACGCAACAATAGAAGTAGAAGGACTGACCTAATGGCTGCACCTACATTTACAGCACTACCCACACCACCTAACCGTGAGGACAGCCCAGAGACGTTCTCTACGGACGCCGATGCGTTCCTTGGGGCATTACCTACGTTTCAGACTGAGGGTAACACTCTAGGAGCTTACTGTGAAACACAAGCTGCAAATGCACTAGCTTCTGCAAATGATGCTGCTGCCTCTGCCGCAACTACCTCAAGTACTATTGTAACCTATACAGATCAAACAGCATTTAATGCTGCTACACCTTCTGCTGGACAGCTTCTTGTCCTAATCTCGTCGTAAGGGGGTTCTTATGAGCGATGGTATAAAACTTAATTTGAGGGATGCTATCCTCATAAAAGATGAAAAGAATTACTGGTTGAAAGCTAGAGGTAAAAGTAACTCTGGTACCTCTTTTAACTGGAAATCCCCCATCTCTATTATTGTAGATACATCAGTAACAACCAATCTAGATAACTTTAGAGTGTTTGTAGATGAAGCCCCTGCTTACGTGTTTAATGGGACGATTTCTGTAGATTGGGGTGATGGGTCCAGTAATACCAGCGCTAATAAGGACACTACACTCTCGCATACATACTCCTCTGTGGATACTTTTAGGATTACAGTAACTGTAAGTGATAATACGAATATTGCACTGGACTTAAATAACCTGTTTGACGACAATGTGGTGTCGATTGAGAGTTATGGTTCTGTCGGAAGTCAAGCTATTAGAACTAGGTCTCGGGGCCTACTATCTGTGCCAGTACATTTACCGCAAACTGTTGAGTCCTTAGATTTTGCTTTTTACTATGCCGAATCTTTTAACCAAGATATATCTTCTTGGGGCACATCTAACGTAACTCTTATGGAGAGTGTGTTTCAAAACGCAAAAATCTTCAATCAGGATATTTCTACTTGGGATACATCTAGTGTAACCACAATGGCGACTATGTTTGCTGGTGCAGATGCTTTCAATCAAGACATATCTTCTTGGGATACTTCGAGTGTAACACGTCTATTTGCTACCTTCAACAGTGCAAATGTTTTCAACCAAGACATCTCATCTTGGGACACATCTAGTGTGTACGACATGGAGTTCACTTTCGCTGGGGCCACTGCTTTCAATCAAGACCTAGGTTCATGGGACATTTCAAGTGTTACAACCATGAATCAAATGTTTGATGGCACGGCCATGTCTACAGAAAACTACTCTCGTACTTTAATAGGGTGGGCTAACCAACACTTCGCTGGTAATGCCAACAACAATGTCCCCCTTGGTGCAGATACTATTACCTATGACAACACTGCCTATACCACTGGCAACCAGTTTAATGATGCAGCATCCGCACGGGCTTATCTGGTGGGAACTGCGGGTTGGACTATCACAGACGGGGGAGAAGTCTAATGTCGTATAAACTAGGAACACGTAGCCTACAGAACCTATCAGGGGTACACCCTGATCTTGTAGCTGTGGTAAAACGTGCCATTGAGATCACTGAACAAGACTTCAGTGTGATCGAAGGTATCCGTAACATTAACCGTCAACGTGAGTTGTATCGTAAGGGTGCAACAACTACCCTTAACTCACGACACTTAACAGGCCATGCTGTAGACATTGCCCCTTGGCCTATCTCATGGGATTGGGAACACTTCTACCCTATCGCTGATGCTATGAAACAAGCTGCCGAAGAGCTTGAGGTTGACCTTGAGTGGGGTGGTGACTGGAAGAGCTTCCCTGATGGCCCACACTATCAACTCTCTCGAAAGGCATACCCATGAGTGAAGAACCTTGGCACTTATCCAAAGGTGTCCCCGTAACTTTTATCTTTGCCATCATCTTACAGACTATTGCCCTTATCTGGTTTGTCGCTACTCTACGGAATGATGTTGACAACAACTCTCGTTCTATTATGCGAGCAGAGATTAGGATTGAGGCTATGGAGAACATGGTCCAAGATCAAGCTGTGATGATGGCTCGGATAGATGAAAACCTAAAGGCTATTCGTGATGCAATCGAAAGAGAAGCCCGTTCTAACTAAGAAGACCTTTAAGAGAGAGTTGGCTGTAGTCCTTCTTATCTGGCTAGTATATGTCGTGGAGACTAAAGATGTTGAGATTGTCGAAGTCCTTGTCTGGCCTATATTCTCTTTTGCTGCTGCTTCCTTTGGTTTTGATGCTTACGGTAAGTTGCAGTCAAATACCTCAGTTTCTCCCGGGAGGGGGTCCAAACGTAGCGGCCAACGTACAGGCGGGGAAAACCAACTCCCAGACGATTGGCACGACAAATAACGTAGCCCCTACAGTGAGTGTAAGGCCCAACAGTAGGGTAGACACCATAGACCAACGTAACACGACTACAAGGGTGTCCTCAGACGCTGTAGAGACTGTTGTGGTTAACGAGTACCCACTATGGCTAATCCTAGCCTTTGGTGTGTTGTGTGGCTTCCTCATTCCCTCGCCGGGGGAGATAGCTAGACGTATTATGTCGTTATTCAAACGAAGTAATTAGTAAACAAGTTATTAAATACAATAAAGCCGCAGGCGTCCTTGAGTGGATACCTGCGGCTTTTTCTATTGTTTAAGTGTCTGTCTGCCACTGGTGACAGGTATAGTCCCGAATATAAAGGCCCTGACCCTCTAGTGTGTCAATACCTTCTGCTAAGGTACTCATGCAAGTCTCTTCGTCAGGCAGTGGTAGTGGGTACATGAAAGACTGACATGACGTTAAGTCTACCCCACAAGCTAAGATTAAAGCTGTGTACATATGTTTATCCTCATTTATGTTTCTCCAATAGGGCCTCGTTAGCCCGCTTCAGGTACCACTCAGCTTTAGCCATATCCTCTGCGGGATTACCTTTATAAAAGGCACGGTGGTTGTACTTCATTACGTTACCACGACAATAAGCAATGAAACCGTCTAGTCCTAGTACCTGCTTGATGTACTTAATACACTCAATTCCCTCGGAATGATTGTAGTGCATAGGTTTCTCTACAGGGTCGTACTCTCGAATAGTGTTCAACACTTCTTCCTTCCATTTAGCCAACTACAGGTTCTCCTTGACAAACACTTTTACCCACTCAGCACAGATACCACTACGAACAATGTCCTCAATGCCAAACTCTACAACAGGTACATCCAACATATGTTTCTTTGCCAAGTGAATTACCTTGGCTAGGCCAGAAGTAACCTTTAGGTCAGACTGTTGAATGTCCCCATTAAGAACAATAGTAGAGCCTTCTCCCACACGTGTCAAGAGCATCTTGATCTCAGGTACCTCTATGTTCTGTGCTTCGTCTACGATGATGAAAGCATTGTCAAAGCTACGACCCCTCATTAGGGCTAGGGTAGCCACTTCAATGTTACCTGACTTTAGTGCAGTATCTACAGCACCCTTGCCTAAATGCTTAGTGAGTACATCAAGTACGGGTAGTGCCCAAGGTTGTGCCTTCTCCTCTAGTGTACCCGGTAGGAAGCCAATGTCCTTACCTACAGCTACGTGAGGTCGTGTAATGACAATCTTGTCTATTTCCTTTAGGGTATATAGGTCAGCAGCACATGTGGCTGTCACATAGGTCTTACCTGTACCTGCTGGACCTAAGATGAGAACCTGTTTACTCCCTTTGATAGCGTCGATAAGGTCTTTCTGCTTAGGTGTACGGGGTGTGATACCTGACGTAGGTTTCTTGTCTGCACCTTTATAGTTGGTCTTACGTCGGGATCGTGTCTGCTTCTTTGGTGGCTCACTGTCGTCCATTATAACTTTACCAGTTCTGCTTGAGTATAAGGGATATGGAAGAACTTTTCTCCTTTCTGTATGTAACGTCCTTTAGCTTCCTTTAGGCTCTCTTGGGTTAGCAGTGTATCCTTGATCCTCCACGCCTGCTTAAAATCAGGACGAAAGATATAGAAGTTAAGGACACTGTTAGAGCTAGACTTGTGCTTGTCTAGGAGACGTTGTTTACGTTCAGGGATACGTATCTCTTTCCACTCTGTGGGCCAGTCAGCTTTCCATGCAGTCTTAACCTCAGCTTCGTTAAAGTACGTGTAGCCATTCTTTTGGGAGACGACATCTACATTGTAGTTCTCTTCGTTGTTAACGATTACATGCCCTTTACCCTCTAGGTAAGACACTAGGGTATCACGTGCAGGTCCATCATAGGCTTCATACAAAGCCTTACTAAAACCTTTTCTTACGCCTGCCATATTTATTCCTCTTGTCGTTCTAAGAAGTCCACAGTATCCTCATACCCACCAATGACAGAGCCTTCATCAAAGGAAAGTTTATCGAAGTAGTCAGGTAATACTACAACAGGCACAGTCTTGTACCCCTTTACCTTCATCTGTCGTCTTACCTCAGGAAAGTTCTCAATAGGGATACTGGTATAGTCGTGTCCCTTTTCCTTAATAAGCTCTTTTACTTTGTCACACCAAGGACACTTACGCTGTGTGATAACAAAGAAGTTGTAGTGCTTCATAGTACGATCTTTCCGTATGTAAGGTGTGAGATAGTTAGGTGAGCAGTTTATACACTAGCATTTTCAATGCGGCGCATCGTAGATGCTTTATGCTCAGGTGTGACCTAAGGGGACCCGAAGGCGCAAATCTTAGGTCAAGTCAACAATCTCACAGCTATTACTTACAGCTTTACATAGGTAAATAAAGTAATCCTGAGAGTAGTGTCGTTTCATCATATTAACATCCTTATGTAACCATTGCAAGTTACCCCTTTCGTAACCCTTAGATGAATCTATCCTGTCAAGCGATGCAGTTTTATCTTTAACAGATATGTAAATCCCAGTCAGTGCACACTTACCTTTCTGCTTGTTATCTAGTAGGTCAGCCACGTAGTCTATGGTGATGTTAAAAGGTATCGGCTTCCTGCCTTTACCCCCATCCGCACCTCTCTTAAGAGAAGAGAAGTAGGTTGCAGACACAGTGCCAGAGCCTTTCCAGTTTCTAGGCTTTCTCTTAGAACAACCGCAGTGAACAGTGTTACCCTGTAGCATATGAGTTCCAAGTACAACCTTCTCCACGCCACAAGAACACCTGACATGATACCTGTAGTGTCCATTTCTTGACACTTCGGCCACCCCCACAACGTAGAGGAGACCGAATGTTTTACCTGTCAAGTCCTTCTTCATGCAAGATCGACGATTTCACATGAACCTACACACGCTAGTGTCTGACTTCCTGCTGTGTTGTCCTCTGCCTCATACTCTGACAGTTTAGACCAGTCAATAGCGTCTGGCATAACAGACAGTAGCTCCTCATAGTCACTCTTGCCTACCTCTTGATAAGGGGCCTGTTGATATGTGTGTTCGTTGTACGGAAGGAACGACACACCAGACATTTCATCGAAGTGTTTGTAGACAAAAGCACCTACCTCAAACCACTCATCCTTCTTGACGTTGATGGTCACACTTGGCTTGTGTTCACACCATGATCGTTGATAAGCCAACCACATCTCAAGTTGTTCAATGGCAGACATATCTGAGGTAGTCACTGCATCCGTAGGGGCCTTCATAGGGAAGCTAAACACTGTTGTAGCGTCTGGCTTCATTACGTCAGGCTCGTTAGGGATACCCTGATCCTTCATAAACTGTGTTAGTGGGTCTTTGTTATCTCCACGGACAGTACGAATGTAATAGTCTGAGTGACGAGCATGGATGCCACTAGCGCTGTCAACAAGCTGGGAGACAGTACCACTGGGTTTAACGCAAGTGATAGCAGCAGAAACAGGCACACCGAGGCGCTCAGCCCAAGTAGCATTAGTAGCAACGGCAACTTCTTTAAGGTGTTCAAGGGTAGCCTCCAGTCCTTTGTTCTTTGTCGTCATTAGAGGGTTGTCCATGATACCCGTGAGGGAGACACCTAGCAACCGTTCTTCCTCTGTGTTACGCTGCCACACCTTTCGTAGGTAAGGAAACTTGGTGTAGCTAGACTGGATAGTACCCAAGATGGTAGCCAGTTTAACTTTCTCAGATAGGGTCTCAAGGGTATCAGTTGCACGTACAACCACTTCCGTAAGGTTACAGAACTGGTATGGTCGCAAGATAATCTCTGAGCAAGGGTTAGTACCGAACTCAAAGTTAGGGTCACGACGACCATTCTTCTTAGCCTGAGCTACAGAAGCCTGACGGTTAAAGATACCACGTTCCCCTGAGCCGCTTTCCACTAGGGCCATCCACTCCCGCATGAACGACAAGGCATCTGGCTTCTCAGTGTAGCTTACAGAGTTGTTAGCCAAGGCACGTTGCGGATCATTCTCCCACCAAGAACCAGACTT
>Ga0228672_1001146_pt1 | contig 10903 bp, 4 predicted proteins | sample 90DmetaG_FD_182788 | JGI IMG/M metagenome (GOLD analysis project Ga0228672, IMG submission 182788) | Seawater microbial communities from Monterey Bay, California, United States - 90D | ecosystem: Environmental > Aquatic > Marine > Coastal | place: USA: California | collected 2016-11-08 | reverse complement strand
ACAGATGCAAGAATTGACACACACTTAAACCAAAGCAATCCAAATAGTGGTTACGTTCTATCGTGGAACGGAACAGATTATGTTTGGGCTCCACCTAGTATAAATTTTGATAAACAATTTAGTTCACTACTTAATACACCTACTACATTGGCGGGATATGGAATTACAGATGCGGCTACATCGACACAGGGTGCATTAGCAGATAGCGCCTTACAAAGTGAAACTATTAGTTTAGCAACACTAAAGGCTGAAGTTGCGGCTAGCACAGACTTTGCAGACTTTAAATCACGTATAGCGGCATTATAAGGAATAAAAATGGCAGAACAAATTAAATTCGGCGATAGACTTTATCTAAAAGGTGAAGAATTAGTTTTAGATAACGGTTCTGGTTCTGGAGTTATTAAAGCCACTAGCGGCACTGTTGAAATTAAGGGTAACCTTGTAGTAACTGGAGACACTACTACAGTTAACTCAATTCAAACTAGTTTTGCTGACCCGAAACTTTTAATTAATGGTGACTTGACTGGTGCTCCATCTGAAGATGTTGGTATAGAAATTGAACGTGGTACTTCAGACAACAAATTCTTATTATGGAACGAAACAACAGACAAATGGTCAGTTGGTGCTGAAACATTTGTTGCAGGAATATTCGAAGGTAATTTAACAGGTAACGTAACGGGTGATATAACATCATCTGGTTCTACATTCTCAAATATAGATATTAATGGTGGCGCAATTGATGGAACAATTATTGGCGCAAACACACCAGCGGCTGGCACATTCTCAACTGTAAATGCGACAACTATAACTGGTGCGTTAGTAGGCAATGTAACAGGTACAGTTTCTAGTATTGCTAATCATACTACAAGTGATTTGACAGAAGGAACAAACTTATATTATACTGATGCAAGAGTTGATGCAAGATATGCCACATTACAAGCAGATAGTAATTTCATAGAAACATTAGATGGACAAAACGGTGCGTATTACTTAGATTATAATAACTTAACAAACGTGCCAACAGTTATTGGCAGTATTGATGATTTAAGTGATGTTGATACAACAACAAATGCGCCTACAACTGGACAAACTATCATATGGAATGGTACTAACTTTGTTCCTGGTAATAATTTTAGTCAATCAGATTTTGATTCAGCATTCACTGCCAAAGACACAGATGACCTAAGTGAAGGTACAACAAATTTATATCATACAACAGCAAGAGCAAGAGCATCTATTAGTGCTACGGGTAGTTTAAGTTATGATAGTGGCACAGGTGTTGTTTCATATACACAGGGCAATACAGATACTGTAGCAGAAGGTTCAACTAATCTTTACTATACGGATGCAAGAGCGGATGCAAGGGCACAGTTAAAGATTGATGCTTTAGTTGACTCTTCGCCAGGAACATTAGATACATTAAATGAATTAGCGGCCGCCTTAGGCGATGACGCAAATTTTGCCACTACGATGACAACTTCATTAGCAGGCAAAGAACCAACTATAACTGCTGGTACAACATCTCAATATTATAGAGGTGATAAATCATTTCAAACATTAGACACACTTGCAGTTGCAGAAAATACAAATCTATATTATACAGATACAAGAGCAAGAGCGGCTATTAGTGCGACAGGTAGTTTAAGTTATAACTCATCAACTGGTGTCATATCTTTCACACAAGGTAATACAGATACAGTTGCAGAAGGCTCATCAAATTTATATTACACTACCGCAAGAGCAAATGCAGATTTCGATACAAGATTAGCAACTAAGTCAACAACAAACTTGGCAGAAGGAACTAATCTATATTACACAGATGCAAGAGTACAAGCAGTATCTATAAATGATATTGTAGAAGACACAACACCACAACTTGGTGGTAATTTAGATTTAAATACTTATGACCTTTCTACAACTGACCCTACAGTATCACTAACAACGACAACAACACCAGTTACAACACAAGGAACAGTTGGTGCGTCATCAGAAACGAATCTGTCTAACACGACAGTTACAGTAAATGACGATGGTGACTATGCGAATGCAGTAAGTAGTTTCGTAACGTTAAGTAGTACACAAATAGATACTTTAGGTTTTGAAGGAGAAATATCACTTTCTTATTTTGGTTCAGCGGCATCTACAAGTAACTTTGTTTTCAGAGATGCATCAGATAGTTATGAACAGAATAATATAATAACTGTATATTCTCCTCCAACTGACGAGTATACATTTACATTAGCAACTCATCCTTCTACTCCAATAAATTCAGCAGATGCAGATATTACTTTCAAGCAGTATGCTTATGGAGAAATGACAGTAACAAGTTCAACAGCACTTTCTGGAAGTACTATTCAACTTAGAGATGCAGACGGATTTTATATTGACAAAAATCATGTAACAGTTACAAGTTTAGGTGGCACAAGTTATAAGATTGTTTTCTGGACACATAGTGTTTCGTCTGGTGATGTTATTGATGTCATAGCCGCATCGGCACAAACAGCAGTATTCGAATGGGGTACATCATCCTATTCTGAAACTGGATTAGTTGCTACTGCTGAAAGTTTCTCTTTACAATCATCTACAAATGATATATTTGCGATGGGTGATTTGGAAATTACAACAGGTAGCACAACAGGTGAAGTAGTTGGTACATTAGTTTACGACTCGCCTACAAACAATACTATTATTTCTGGACTAACAACAGTAACATTAGACGGCACTGGATATCAGGCGGCTATAACAGTAACTGAAGTTCCAATTATAATGACTGGTAATTCTGGCACTTCAACGGAAGTAGGATTAGCAGTTGGCACAGGCACAGATGCAAGAATCCATCAACTTGATTCTACTGGTGATACAATCTTCAAATTTCCTGCGGCAGATGGCACAGCAAACCAAGTAATGAAGACTGATGGTTCAGGCGATATTTCTTGGCAAACACAAACTACTGACCATGTCACAGAAGGCTCAACAAATTTATATTACACAGATGCTAGAGCAGATGCAAGGGCACAATTAAAGATTGATGCATTAGTAGATTCTGCACCTGGTTCATTAGATACATTAAATGAATTAGCCGCGGCACTTGGAGATGATGCTAACTTTAGTACAACGATAACAAACTCTATTGCTACTAAACTGGCAATAGCAGATTTTAATTCTACATTTGACACAAGACTTGGTACAAAAACAACATCCGATTTGACAGAAGGTACAAATTTATATTACACAGATGCTAGAGCAAGAGCCTCTATTAGTGCAACTGGTTCTTTAAGTTACAACAGTACTTCGGGTGTTATATCATTTACACAAGGCAATACTGATACAGTAGCAGAGGGTTCATCAAATCTTTACTTTACAGATGCAAGAGCAGATGCCAGAATAGCGGCAGCCGACACAGATGATTTAAGTGAAGGTTCATCAAACCTATATCATACAACTGCAAGAGCAAGAAGTTCAATATCAGTAAGTGGTGATTTATCTTATAACTCATCAACTGGTGTTATTAGTTTCTCAGCAACCGCATCACCAGTGTCAAGTGTTAACTCACAAACTGGTGCAATTGTATTAGACACAGACGATGTAGCAGAAGGCTCAAGTAATCTTTACTATACAGATGCAAGAGCAAGAAGTTCTATTAGTGTTTCTGGAGATATCTCTTATAACTCATCAACTGGTGTTATTTCAACAACAGGTCTAGCAAGTTCAGACACTGACGATTTAGCAGAAGGCACAACGAATTTATATTACACAGATGCAAGGGCACAAGCAGTATCTATAAACAATATTGTAGAAGATACCTCACCACAATTGGGTGGCACTTTAGACCTAAACACATTTGACTTAACTACACTTGATGACACAGTTACATTGACAACAAATGCAACTCCATCAATTGTCACAGGAACAGTCGGCGCATCAACAGAAACACTATTGTCAAACACAACAGTTACAGTAAATGATGATGGTGATTATGCAAACTCTGTAAGTAGTTATATTACACTTACAAGTACACAGATAGATACTCTAGGTTTCAAAGGTGATTCATCTTTAACATATTTCGGTTCAGCCGCTTCATCAAGTAATTTTGTTTTCAGAGATACTGGAGATAGTATTGAACAGAATAGTATGGTTGTTGTTTATTCACCGCCAACTGATACATATACATTTACATTAGCATCACAACATGCAGATACCGATTCTGGTACGCCTGGAGTTCAAAACCAATTAAACATCACTGCGGATGATACAGATATAAAATTCAAGCAATATGCTTATGGTGAAATGACAGTATCGTCATCGACAGCACTTTCTAATTCCAATATTCAATTGAGAGATGAAGACGGATTTTATATTGATAAAGCACATGTTGATGTCACAAATACATCAGGCAATAATTATAAGATTGTCTTCTGGACACATAGCGTTAGTGTTGGTGATACAATTGAAGTAGTTAATCCATCATCATCTACTGCGATATTTACATGGGGTGCTGAAGATTATAATGAAACAGGTCTAGTTGCTAGTTCAGAAAGTTTCTCAATCTCATCATCTTCAAATGATTTAATTGCAATTGGTGACTTAGATTTCACAGCCGGTAACATAACCGGCGAAGTAGTTGGTACATTAGTTTATGATAAACCATCTACTAAGAGTATAATCTCTGGTTTAACAACTGTTTCTATAGATGGAACTGATTATCAATCTGCATTGACAGTGAGTGATGTGCCTATTATCATATCTGGTAATTCTGGAACATCAAATGAAGTTTCATTAGCAATTGGTACTGGTTCAGATGGAAGAATACATCAACTTGATAATGCTGGTGTAACGACATTTAAATTCCCAGTTGCAGACGGTTCAGCAAATCAAGTAATGAAGACAGACGGTTCTGGTGATATATCTTGGGCAACTCAAAGTACTGATTACGTTACAGAGGGTTCTAACTTATATTATACTGATGCCAGAGCAGATGCAAGGGCACAGTTAAAGATTGATGCCTTAATCGGTGGCGCATCTTCAGCCTTCGATACTTTATTAGAGATTGAAAATGCGATGGCTACTGATACTGAATTGTCTTCAGCAATTTCAGGACTTAACCATGATACACTATCTGGCTTTGTAGCAAATGAACACATCGATTGGACACAAGCAAGTGCAGGAACTATTGACCCTAGTAACTATTCTAATACTGGAGACACAACATACACAGCCGGTACAGGTTTAAGTTTATCAGGAACAACATTTACAAATACTTCTCCAGACCAAACAGTTACATTAACTGGCGCAGGTGCTACTAGTATCTCAGGAACATATCCTAACTTTACTATTACAAGTACTGATAGTTCAACTAATATTTCAGGAACTATTGAACCAGCGACAGACAATACTTACAACTTAGGTAGTCCTACTAAAAAGTATGCCAATATTTACGGTCACTCAGTTCACGCAACCTATGCCGACTTAGCAGAAAGATATGCAACAGACGTTCCGTATGAACCTGGAACAGTTGTAGTATTTGGTGGTGAAGCAGAAATCACAACAACGAGTATTGCTGGTGATGTATCAGTGGCAGGTGTAATTTCTACTAATCCAGCGATTAAACTAAATGCTGATGCTGGTAATTCAGTGACGCATCCATATGTCGCACTAAGAGGTAGAGTACCATGTAATATGATTGGTCCAGTGTCTAAGGGCGATTTGATTATAACAGCACATGATGAACCAGGATATGCTAAGAGTAATGGCAAGTTTGATGCTGGTCGTTCAGTCTTTGCTAAATCACTTGAGACAAACCTCACAGAAGGCAAAAAAGTTATAGAAGTTGTGATTTTATAAGTACTTAATTATTAACTGTAACTATTGCTTTTCCAAACATTTCGATAAATAGTATTGTAATGAGAAGATAAAGGATCTCGTTATAACATGGAGAGGACTTACCTGTCTTATCCTAGGCTAACCTTTGTCTTAGTCGAAAGGATGGAAACATTCAACCTTAAAGAAGCAACAAGGGATGGAAACATTCTGATAATATTTTATAAAATAACACAAGACGGGAGAAAATTAAATGGCAGCATATGCAATTCAATTCCGACGTGGTACAACGACTGAACATTCATCTTTTACCGGTTTATTGGGTGAAGTTACAGTTGATACAACTAAAAAAACAATAGTTGTACACGACGGTTCTACAGCGGGTGGTCAGCCCTTAGCACTAGAAGGTGCGGCAGTATCATCATCAACGGGTACGTTTACAAGTAACGTAACAGTTGGTGGCACACTTGGTGTCACAGGTTTGACAACTATGTCAGGCGCCGCGGCAGTAACAGGTGACCTAACAATGACAGGTCACGTACTACCAAGTGCAAATATTACTTACGACTTAGGCTCAACCACGAAGATGTGGCGTGATGTCTACGTTGGTCCTGGTTCATTATACATTAACGGTAAGAAAGTTATTGAAGATGATTCTGGTACAATCAGCGTTACAACAGACGCAAACGAAGACCTTAAGTTTACTACAAGTGGAACAGGTACATTAAAACTAATCTCAGGTAATGGTATTAACTTTACTGGTGAATTAGGTGCAGTATCAGGCGATTTACAAATCGGCGACCACATGGACATGAACTCAAACTTAATTAAAGAAGTAGCAACACCAGTATCTGGTACTGATGCGGCAAACAAAACATACGTTGACACAGCGGCGGCTTCAGCAGTAACAGGTGGCTCTAATGCCGTTTCTGGTACAACTGGTGCATTCTCTAGTAACGTAACAGTTGCTGGTAACTTAACAGTTTCTGGTACAACAACTACAGTTAACACAACAGACGTATTGTTTGAAGACAACATGTTTGTTCTTAACTCAAACACAACCGGCACACCTACTGAAAACTCAGGTTTCGAAGTAGAACGTGGCGATTCATTAAACGTTCAGTTCCTATGGAACGAATCAGATGACAGATGGTCAACTGGTTCAAACACTTTACATGCTGGTGCATTAGTCGCCAACACGTTTACAGGTGCTGTAACTGGTAACGTAACTGGTAACCTTGACGGTGTAGTTGGTGGTAACACTCCAGCGGCTGGTTCATTTACATCAATTGGTGGTACAACTATTACTGCTTCAACATCATTCCAAGGTGACTTGGTTGGTGACGTAACTGGTGATATATCAGGTTCTGCTGGTACTGTAACAAGCATATCGGCTCATCTTAAAGATGAAGACGACATGTCTTCAGACAGTGCAACACATGTTCCTTCACAACAATCAGTTAAGGCTTATGTTGCTTCACAAATCGCAACTAAAGACAATACTGATGAGATGACTGAAGGTTCAACTAACCTATACTTCACAAACGCTCGTGCCCGTGGCGCAATCAGTGTTTCTGGAGATATTTCTTATAACTCATCAACTGGTGTTATTTCAACAACAGGTCTAGCAAGTTCAGACACAGATGATTTATCAGAAGGTTCAGCAAATCTTTACTACACAGATGCAAGAGCAGACGCCAGAATAGCGGCGGCTTCTACGACTGACTTATCTGAAGGTACTAACTTGTACTACACAGATGCAAGAGCAGACGCCAGAATCGCAAATGCAACTACAAGTGATTTGACTGAAGGTACGAACCAGTACTATACAGATGCAAGAGCAAGAGCGGCAATTTCTGCTTCTGGTTCTCTAAGTTACAACAGTACAACTGGCGCTATGTCATATACTGAAAGAACTGACGAAGAACTACAAGACTTAGTTGGTGCTATGTTATCATCTAACACTGAGACTGGTATTACAGTATCATACCAAGATGGTGACGGTACTATTGATTTAGTAGTTAACACTACTCATTTCCATAGTTCAGTACAAACAGTAACTTCATCACAAGAAACAACAAATGCTTCATCAACAGTATCATTTACATTCAGTGAATTATCAAACGCACAACACTATGCTGTTTTCTTAAACAGACAGTTGTTACGTCCTGCTGAATATTCTGTTTCTGGCACATCAGTTGTTATCGCTACAGGCGTTATTGCTGAAGACGATGAATTAGAAGTAACAGGCTTTACAAACACTTAATCAAATAATTGATTGAGTAAACAAAAATAGAGATTAGACAAGACGTGGGAGGCACCACCTCCCACGTTCTACCGCACGGAGAGGCGATAGGTTGATACAGAATTAAAAAGGGTGTCTCGGGCTAATCAACTCATAAAGGAGAATAAAAATGGCACGTAAAATGAGAAGTGGAGGTAACACTAATAAGTTTTCCTTCGATAAAACAAAAAAATATAAGTATAATTCATCTGGTACACTAGTTGAATTTACAGGTGATGCAGGCGCAGATGATATCACAATGTCAGGTTCAAAATCGTCTCTTAGACGTATGGCAGACGTTGAACGTAACGTATCTATTCTTGCGGCTAAACTATTAACAAACGATGGTGGCTCAGGTGATAGTGACGATAGCAACTTCGGTCGTATCGAAACTAAGAAAATTCGTTTCAAAGATGACATTCGTATGGATGACGTTTTAGACATGCGTTCAACAATCGACATGAACACTAACAAAATCACTGATTTGGGTACTCCAACTGCTTCAGCAGATGCGGCAAACAAATCATATGTTGATACTAAAGTATCGGCGTTAGCGGATTCTGCTCCAGCGACATTAGATACACTAAATGAACTAGCGGCTGCTTTAGGTGATGATGCTAACTTTAGCACAACAGTTACTAACTCAATTGCTACTAAAATGCCATTGGCAGGTGGTGCATTTACTGGTGCAGTAACTACTAACTCTACATTTGATGGAAGAGATGTTGCTACAGACGGTGCTAAGTTAGACGGTATCGAATCAGGTGCAAACGTAACTGATGCGACAAACGTGACAGCGGCAGGTGCCTTAATGGACTCTGAATTGGCTGGTATTGCTCATGTTAAATCACTTAACCAAGGCTTAACAACAACTTCTTCACCTACATTCACGGCAGTTACAGCAACTGACTTTAACGGTACGGCGACATATGCAAAATATGCCGACCTTGCTGAAAGATATGCGGCAGACGCTCCATATGAAGAAGGTACATTAGTTATGTTTGGTGGCGAAGCAGAAGTTACTTCAGCACAAGGTTATGGTTCAACTAAGATTGCAGGTGTAGTTTCTACTAAACCAGCATTCGCAATGAACGATGCGGCTGGTAATTCAGAAACTCACCCTTTCATCGCTCTACAAGGTCGTGTACCATGTAAAGTTGTTGGAACAGTTTCTAAAGGCGACATTCTAGTAGCATCTGATATTTCAGGCGTTGCAACAGTATGGACAGAAACAACTGTAGACCCTCGTATGACAGCATATGTTGGTATCGCTATTGAAGACAAAACTACAGGTGGCGAAGGCTACGTTGAAGTTAAAGTAGGTAAGTAATTACTTAAACTTTAAAGAAACAACTAAAAGGGAGCATAATTGCTCCCTTTTTTTATACATAGTTTTTTTGATTATTTGAATAATTTTTTGATAGTTGTGCAGAATGTTTTCTTACCATCTTTAGACCCTACAGGCAATGAGTTCTCCTCAATCCATTCAGGAAACTTTTCAAACAGTGTCTTCCATTGAAGCATCTCATTGTGATAATCTACAATTCTTTTTAAATGTTCGCTTGTGTTTGGATAGCCGTATTCATTCTTCAACTTATTAACTCGTTGTTTACATTCTGCTAAGTCTCTGATATCTCTATCTATTGCAGTTAGCACTTTTTCAAATGCCTCTATCTTTCTAAACTTATTGATTAGAAATGTGTGATGTTTGTTCTTTGGCTTGCCATCATATAGAAACATAATCTCTTGTAAATCATAATATAATGCTTTCACAGGATTGATACTTTCTCGGTATCTTTTTGTTATTTCTTCGATAGCAAATTCTGAACTTTCAGTAGATAAGTTTTCAAGCACACTTATAGCCAGTATGTTAATACGTTGGCTACTTGCTGATAATGCCTTTTTAGATTCTTCTTTGACTTTAGCAATTACAACATCAATTAGACGTGCTTCGGCTGTATCTAAATCTCTCTTTAGATATTCTATGTGTCCAGGACTAGAGTGTACAATGGTTCTTCTTAGACTGTCCGTAGTTCTTTCCCCTTTAAGAACTGCCTTACAATCTCTTATGAATCTCTGTTTCTCTAAGTTTATGATATGTTGATTCACTATATCTCCTCCAAACTTCTCTACAGTAGTATTTAGGATGATTTAGTGTGTCTCAAAGTGACGATTTAATACATTTTGTATTAGCCTGCAACTACACCACATAGACCGGCACAGGACTTAAGTCTTTTGTTTCTTATATCTCTATCTTTGAATGTTTCTAAGTAACCCGTTGTATATATTTCTCCATCTATTATTTGTTTTATAGATTTGTGTTGTAATGAAATATTATTTTCTCCAAAAGATTTTATAAAATTCACTATTGGAGCAACCATATCTTCTGTGCCAAACTCATCATCGTACATTGCGGCATGCCAGCAACATGGAAAAACTAATCCATAACTGTTTACAAAAATATGTGAATTTTTTATTGCTATACAATCTATATCACATTTGCCTAATTCTACTTCGTGTTCGGTTAACTCTCTGTCTATGTTGTTTATATGATTTGTTCTCTGCTTTCGTTTAACGGGTTCAATGTTGATATAAGATTTTTCTAAATCTGATTTTATATCTGTGATATATCCAACTTTTTCTGAATCTAAGAACATTTTCTGTTGGTCATCCTTACCTAGATTTCTTTTGTCAAATTGTTTCTCAACATTCTTACTTAACACTTCCGCTGGTGGCTTGATTGTATATTGATACTCACCTTGTCTACCATATACTTTCATTGATTGAATAATATTATTGTCT
>Ga0228672_1001134_pt1 | contig 10991 bp, 7 predicted proteins | sample 90DmetaG_FD_182788 | JGI IMG/M metagenome (GOLD analysis project Ga0228672, IMG submission 182788) | Seawater microbial communities from Monterey Bay, California, United States - 90D | ecosystem: Environmental > Aquatic > Marine > Coastal | place: USA: California | collected 2016-11-08 | reverse complement strand
TTATGAGTAACATCGTTGCCATTGTGGGACGCCCAAATGTTGGGAAAAGCACATTATTTAATCGTCTCATACAACGCCGTGACGCTATTGTTGATAGCGTTGCAGGTGTGACTCGCGATCGCCACTACGGCAAGAGTGACTGGAACGGAAAGGAATTTTCTGTCATTGATACTGGTGGTTATATAGAAGGCTCGGAAGATGTTTTCGAAGCGGAAATTCGCCGTCAGGTGGAGTTGGCGCTTGAAGAATCCACTGTAGTTCTCTTTGTTTTAGATCTGCAAGCGGGCTTAACGGAATTTGATAAAATCATTTCTGAACTGCTCCGTAAGACCGAAAAGCCAGTAGTGTACTGTGTGAATAAAGTGGATAACAGCATGCTTGAATTAGACGCGACAGAATTCTACGGCTTAGGTATTGAAAAATACCACACTATTAGCGCAGTAAACGGCAGTGGAACCGGTGATTTGCTCGATGAATTAGTCTCTTACATGGACGAAAATCCAGTAGATGACTACGATGATCTGCCTAAAATGGCTATCGTCGGACGTCCAAATGCGGGTAAATCGTCCATAGTGAATGCGTTGTTCGATGAGGAACGTAATATCGTCACTGAAGTTGCAGGTACCACAAGAGATACGGTAAATACACGCTTCAATAAGTTTGGTTTTGATTTCATGTTACTGGATACTGCCGGTCTTCGCAAGAAGGGTAAGGTGCATGAAAATTTAGAGTTCTATTCTAATATGCGTTCTGTACGTGCCATCGAACATGCAGATGTATGTATGATGATCGTAGATGCAACCCGCGGATTTGAGGCGCAAGATCTCTCTATCGTTTCCTTAGTAGAAAAGAATAAAAAGGGTTTAGTAGTTGTTGTAAATAAGTGGGATTTGGTAGAAAAATCGACCAATACTATTCGCGATGCAGAAGCCCATATTCGTAAGAAATTAGAGCCATTCACTGATTTTCCGATCATCTTTACAAGTGCACTTACGAAGCAACGTGTTTTAAAGGCATTTGAGGAAGGGGTGAAGGTATACGAGCGTAGAAAACAAAAGATATCGACCAGTAAACTGAATGACACCATGCTGGAGATTATTAAAGGATTTCCGCCACCGGCCGTCAAAGGGAAATATGTCAAAATTAAATTCTGTACGCAGTTGCCAACAAGGACGCCTCAATTTGCCTTTTTTGCTAACCTGCCACAATATGTGAAAGAGCCATACAAACGCTTCTTAGAAAATAAGATGCGCAAGGAGTTTGACTTTCACGGTGCGCCTATCGAAATATTTTTCCGTCAGAAATAATTACAGCTGATAGGTAATGACGGCATTGCCTTGCGCGATGACTAGAACTGGTGGACCGGTCGTAGTCAAGCGTCCAGCTTTTGCGCTCGATCCGTCGAATTGAGTAATGTTTGAAACGGGCTCGTTGAGCAGGGTAACGTGAATAGTATTGTCGTCGCAACTAATGATTCCCGTACCGCCAGGATAGGATTCTACAGATACGATGTTTCTATTGTCAATTGCTAAGTTGTATCTATTGTTTGCGCTTTGTACGGAAACAGATTCATTAGACCAGTAAATGCGGCCGTAGCTCTGTTGTTCTAGGCCTATTAAATCTTTTAGATCGTGCTCTACTATCTCGATCGTTCCATCCCAACGTTGTTCCTGTAGCTCTCCTTCATCGCCAACACGAATAATACTTGGGATACTCCCCGGGGAGAGCGCCCAAGGATTTGCCGCTGCTGGGAGGGCATTGGTTTTAATCCTGCTTTCTCCACGCCTGTTCAAAATGAATGCCTGTTCAAGCGTAGAGGTAATGATGTAATCTTTTCCGCCGCGTTGGTATAAAAACGGACGTTGAGTGAGGGCTCCATTGGATGCATCTGTTTTCCAGCCGTCAACTATTTTACCATCACTTGTAAAGTTGTACAACCGATCACCACAAGGTATGAGGAATCTGTAGTTTCTGTTTTTATCGTAATCCAACACAGAAAGGCCCAAGGAGGTAGTCGACGGAAGCGTGATTGGAAAGGCTTCGACATTTCTACCCAATAGATCAATACAATGGAGTTGGTTTGAAGTCGTAAAGACTAATTGGTATTTAGCATTTTTAAATAAATCTACTTGCTGGATAGGACCCACGATGGGTAGGTCTAATTTTTTCGTCCATTTCACTTCACCTGCTTCGTTCATCCAATACAGCGTATTGGTTTCGTCTTGAACGACAACATTGTTCACTCCAGATCGATGATTTTTAACGAGGAATGGCCCGGAAATGACAGGGGCTTCTAATGATGTAGACCACAAATAGGAGCTGCTTACGGCTTGTTCTTTTTGACTTTGAATAGTGAGTGAACCAAAGGCGAGTGCATCTTTAACTTCTACTGATCCACCTAACAAAGCGTTGTCAAAAAGACCCGGCCATTGTTCACCGGGACAAAATTCGGATTTCGTAAACCCTTTTAAACTCGTGGCAAAAGTGAGGTGGTCGGCTTTGTTTAGGGTTTCACTAAGCGGACCAAAAGCTTCCATGCTATCCCAAGTTTTACCTAAGCCTATTTCACTCATGTAGACCTCAAGAATTTTAGCATTTGGTGCAATAGCTAAGACCTCATCATTAATGGTCCATGACGGGGTTCCTAAATCAGAAAAGAACCATCCATATAGCGCACTGAATAGGAATTTATGTTTCTCCTTAAGTATGCCGCCTTTGCGGCCGTCCACAGTACTTGTAGTTGATGAAAGTCCTGCGAGTACTTCGCCTACGTCCTTTGCACCACCTATTTTAAGTGGCAGTAGGCATATGGTGGCATCGCCATAGCCCACTCGTATAAAGTCACCGGATAAATTTACCGAGCTGAAAAGGATAGGGTCTACACTCGCTGCGGTAGTTATGCGTTGCGCCGGTTTTAGTCGTTGTTTTTGAGCTCGATACGTATTGAATGAGCGCAGCCATACATCTATTCTGTCCGTTTTCATTCCTAGGGCGTAAGTCGATGAGGAGGCGACATATTTACTGAGCTCCTCAGATCGAACACTTCCAGTAAAGCTATTAAGGAAGACTTGTGCGCTATCGGGACAAAGCGAAACTGAAGTCCCGATGAGCTTGTCTTTTCGTAAGGCTAAATCAATCTCGCTCCAAGCGGCAATATGTGTCATCCAACTCCAATTTTGTTGGAAGAATTGTTGCCCGACTGCTGCTATTTCGTTGTGCTGAATGAAGAGATTCATGATGTCGGCTTTTGACGCACTGTTCCAAAGCGAAGTGAATTGGGCATCTTTCGCAAGACTGAATCCATTGGCACGCTGGTTCAATAAATCCTGCAAAAGCGCCGATTTTTTACTGATCGTCCACGTGGACCCCACTTTGAACCCATAGAGGCTGTCTATGGAATAAATGGTCTCATTTTCGGTCATGGAGCCGCCCTGACCCAGCGTGTCTTTAAAGGTCCAGATCCAATCAAATTTATCCGCGCCCGAGGCGACTAACGCACCGGTCCAAGGCCCATTGCTGTATTTATTTAGAATAGCGACATCAATGGCTTGTACATAGGGTAGGGAAACGGAGTCAGAAAAGGCTGTGAATTTTTCAGCATCATTAATACGTACAATGAGTGGCGCATCCACGGGCAACATTGCGGGAGCGGAGACAGGCGCGGCATCCTTACCACATTGTGTAAAGACGATTGCTACAAGAAGTAATGCACTGAATTTGACCAATTTCATTTGTGGCGAATTTATACCTAAAGCTACGCTGTCGTTTGCACTACTTTAGGGTGTAAATCCTACAGTTTTTCACAAATCGAATAGGTTCAATTGGCTCGGTAGAAGTTGGAAGCTTTTGCGGTGGTGTTCCGTAGCACCGTGCGTCTTTATGCCTTCGCGATGTGCTTTCGTTGGGTAGCCGGCGTTTCGCTCCCAACCGTATTGTGGATGGGCCAGTGCGAGTTCACGCATAACATCGTCTCGGTAAGTTTTTGCGAGGACCGAAGCGGCTGCGATGTTTTGGTAGGTAGCGTCCCCTTTGACTTGGCAGTGGTGTGGGATGTTTTTATAGGGATGAAATCGGTTTCCATCGACCGCAATAAAGTGGGGTTGGGGGTCCAATTGTGCAATGCTCCTGTGCATCGCTTCAATACTTGCATTTAAGATGTTTATCGAATCAATCTCTTCAGGACTAACGTGGGCAACGGCCCAGGCAACAGCTTCCTTTTCTATAATGGGTCGAAGCAGGTTGCGTTGTTTTTCGGTCAGTTGTTTAGAGTCGTTGAGGAGGTCATTTTTAAAATTGGGCGGCAGGATCACAGCGGCGGCCGTTACCGGACCGGCTAAACACCCACGCCCTGCTTCATCAGTACCGGCTTCTACCATAGCTATTGGCGAATGCTGTCGTTTCATTTGGGCAATGCTTCGATGAATGCAGCGGCACTCTGTTCCCAATTAAAAAAGTCACCTCGCTTCAGTGCTCGCTCACGCCAGATCGAATTTTCTATAATGATTTGTTGCAACGCTATACTCCAGCCTTCAACATCGTAGGTAGGTACCAGCAGTCCACCGTTCCCAACTACTTCGGTTAAAGCACTGTTTTTTGAAGCGATGACAGCTGTGCCACACTGCATGGCTTCGACTAATGGAATGCCAAATCCTTCCATGGCGCTGGGCATACAATAGGCAGTGGCACCGCCGTAAAGTGCTTCTAGCGCCGGTCCTGAAAGTCTGCCCAACCAATCTATTCGGTCCGCATGCTTTAAGGAGTTGCGAACGGCTTCGAAGGCAGGGTCTTTAAAGTGTGCTGCTCCGGCAATTTTTAGGCGGTGCGTGGCGGTGGGATGGTGGGCAACCCAATGATCAAACGCAAGTAAAAGTGTACGAAGATTTTTTCTAGGAGTGAGTGCACCTACTGCACAGAAGTAGGGGGCTTCGGTTTTCATCTGGCCTGCTTTCATTCGCTGTTGTGGCGCATTATAAGTCAATGCGATTTTTTCAGCAGGTATATTATAGGTGCTGGCAATGTCCTCAGCACTCCATTTACTAACCGTAAAGATTTGTTGCGCTTGAGCAGCACCTTTTCGAATCTGTCTGCGGTAATAGGTGGCCACATTTTTCGGAACCCATTCCGGGTGGTGTTCGAAATTTAGATCATGAATAGTGAGCCATTGTGGCGTTTTGGTTTTAGCAGGAAGTCCATCCGGCGACCAGTACAAATCAATGGTCAGCTTCTTTAGTGCACGAGGCACAGAAAAGTCATTCCATAGGGTCCAGAGCAAAGGGTGACGGGCCTGCGGCGCGACAACATGAAAGTGAACATTTGGGAAGTTTAAAGAGAATGGGTCCGAAGCAATGCCACGGTCGAGCAACAAATGAAATTCATGTTGAGGAAAAGTGGGAATGATTTGCTCAAGCATGCGCAGGGTATAAATCCCTGTGCCTTCGAGTTTATTTGGCAACAGCCATCGAGCATTAACCGCAATTTTCATAGTTTCAAATGTACAAAAGCAGCGACTTGCACGTTACTAAAGCGGTATATTCGCCGACAATTCCTTATTGAGGACAAAACCATGGCCAATAGATTGTTGGATTTTCTGAAGGAACCCACTACTGCTTCCATAGCGAAGGGCGGCTTCATCGTGCTTTTCTTTAAGGTTGTTGGTGCGTTAGGGGGCTATGTATTACTTTTCAGCTTGAGTGCTACCGGTGGTGAACGTGAGGTTGGTGTCTATGAAGTGGCCTTTACCATAATTCTCATCGGTTCAACTATAGGACGATGGGGACTCGATACGGTACTCGTTAAGGCGCTCGGTCAGCAGCAAATAAATGATGCACCGTCAAGGCCGCTGTATTTAAAACTGTTCACCCGTGTTTTAGGGGTTTCTGTACTTATAGCTGCAGCTACTTTTGTTCTTGCGGCAGCCTTCACCGATTTATTTTTCGATCAAACGCCCACTGCGGTACTAACTACAGCCGCGACCGCGATTGTTCCTTTCACCTTGATGCTTTTTAATGCTGAAGCATACCGCGGTTTGCACAAGCCTTTACTTTTTTCATTGAATCAACACGGGACGGTGTATTTGGTGATTGCTGTGCTCCTGCTCATTGCACCGTGGTCCGATTGGAGTGGTGATACTATGGGAAGCGCCCAATTGGCCCTTATTGCACTAGTCGCTTTAAGCACGTTGTTCTTTTTATTGTCTTTCCAGCACATTCTACGTTTATGTAGTCCGCATGCACCCGTTCCAAAGGCGTATTCTAGCGGATTGTTTGCCTCAGCTACACCCATGCTGATCTCCTCTGCGCTTTTTTTAGTGATGAGTTGGTCGGATACGCTCATGCTGAGTTATTATCTCCCGGAAGAATCGGTAGGGGTATACCGCATTGCTTTTAAGATTACCACGTTAATCACTTTTGCCCAATTCGCATTGAATACCGTGGTGACACCCATGATAGCGGGGCTTCATTCTGGCGGTTCAGGAATGGGCCATTTGGCTAAACGTGTAGCGACTTTAAACCTCTATACTGCAGGCCCGATCTTTCTGCTGATTGTTCTTCTTGGGCCTTTTCTGATCGGGCTGTTTGGGGTGGAGTCAGCGGAAAAAGCCTATCCATGGCTACTTATTCTAGCTCTAGGCCAATTAGCTAACGCGTTCGCCGGTCCCGTTCTAAATGTATTGAACATGACCGGTTATGAGAAGAGTGCACGCAATACCATGCTCGTAATGGCAACCGTAAATATTGCACTGAATGCGTTTTTGATACCGCTTATGGGGCCACTGGGTGCAGCAATCGCAACGGCATCTACAATGATTGGTTGGAACCTCTGGGCCGGTATCCTTGTCTACAAATACCACGGCTTAATCACCGTGCCGTTTTTGGCTAAAAAGAATTCGGTATGATGAAATCAAAGGCGAATCTCTTTCTTATTGGCGCAGCGAAATCTGGAACTACCGCGCTTGCCTCGAGCTTGGGGCAACACCCTGCAATTGCATCTCTACCCATCAAAGAGCCGGGTCATTTTAGTACGGACCTTCGTATCCCAGTTTTTTCCTCTCGGTACAACCGACTGTTACAATGGGATGAAGCAGCATATTTTAAAAAAGCACGCCTTGAAGAACGTCATATTGGATTTGTAGAAAGCGAATCAAATTACCAGAAACTGGTGGATCAAGCCATTACTACATGCCCCAATGCGAATTACGTTTTAGATGCCAGTACAGCCTATTTATACAGCGCCAATGCCCCGGCTCAACTCCGCCATTACGCCCCCGACGCAAAAATTGTACTGATTTTACGCAACCCTGTAGAGCGTGCTTACAGCCATTATACGATGGCTTTAAAATATGGGATGGAGCAGGAGGAACCCTTGCAGGCATTTAAACGTGAGGCAGAATTTAACCCAGCGCATTGGGGACAGGACGAATGCTATTTAGAACTGGGACAGTACGCTAAACAGTTGGAGCGCTGGTTGGAATGTTTCCCTTTAGATCAATTGCACATCATTTGGTACGACGACTTTACCGCCGATCCGCAAAAGGCAATGAATGCGCTCATGAAATACCTGGACTTGCCTACTTTTGTACTCCAGCAATCGGACCAATTAAACGCGGGCGCCGTTCCTAAATACGCAACCCTAAACAAATGGGCGATGCGAATTGTAGGTCCACTGCGCGAAAAACTACCAAAGTCCTTGGTGCATTGGCTCAAGAAGAAAACTCAGGTAGCCGCCCCAGAATTGGACCCAGAAACACGAAGCTTTTTAGCAGAGGCTTTTACAGAACAAATAGAACAGTTAGCTGCCTTAACCGGCAAAGATTTAAATCATTGGAAATAAGAAGTTATGGAATACAGTAGTGCAAATTTGATTGCGTTTTTCTACAAAAACCGAAAGCCGCTTTTAGGAATCCCTTTCCTCGCTATGGTTGTGGCGGTTGCTTTTAGCGGCCCGAAGTTTATTAAGCCCTTGTTTGAATCGCAGGTAATCCTATTCCCGTCAACCACGAATTCCGTTTCTAAAGCGCTCCTTCCTCAGTCAAACGGATACGGTGATGAGGATATCTTTGAATACGGTGATGAGCAGCAGGCAGAGCAACTCTTGCAGATCCTTAATTCAGGCGAGATTAGAGACTCCGTAATCCAGAAGTTCGACCTCATGGCGCATTATGAGATCGATGAAGACACGAAATACCGTAGAACAAAACTCTTTAAAGAATACGCAAGTAAAATTGAGTTTGCACGCACGCAGTTCATGTCTGTTGAAATCAACGTCATGGACACAGACCCTATAGTGGCCGCCGACATCGCGAACTACATTTCATTTTTAGTCGATAAAACGAAACGTAGAGTTTCTAGGAGTCGCGCAGAAATGGGATTAGAGATTGTTAAAAATGAATACCACAGCTTACAAGGTGAAATCCAAAAGATGGAAGACAAAATCACCGAACTGCGCTACAAGGGAGTGCATGATTACGAGAGTCAAAGTGCCGTTTTCAATGAACAATACGCCATAGCATTGGCTGCAGGTGCGCCATCAGGACGTGTCAAAGCCCTAGAGCGTCGTCTTGATACACTCGCGAAATATGGAGGTAAATATGTTGCAATCCGTGATGAACTCCAGCTTTTAAAAGAAGAGGAAGTAAAATTGAAAACCAAATTCGATCAAGCGAAGGTGGATGTGAATCAAAACCTCCCAGCAACCTTTAAAGTAGATGCCGCTTTCCCAGCCGAACGCAAATCGTACCCTAAGCGCAGCATTCTCATCCTTGCGGTAGGATTCGCCACGTTCATTATGGTTGCATTCCTTCTGCTTGTTCGTGGGACATTGCAGGAATTGAAGAAGCAGGCCTAGTATTGTGCTAAAATCACTGCAGACTACTAAAAGGGCCAATTATTGGCTCATCGGAATCACCCTTCCGCTCGTCGCGCTGGGCGTGGTGTTCGAACAGTGGTATGCTTTTCTTATTCCACCTGCCTTATTTGTGGTTTGGCTCACCTTATACCGATTGGATTGGGCCATGTGGTTTGTCGTTCTTGCTACGCCCTTATCTGTTACGTTAGAGGATCTCACAGGTGGCTCAGGTTTATCTGTGCCCACAGAGCCCATGCTGGTGCTTATCACCTTCATCACTCTTGTAAAGATGTTCTTTTTTGAAGAGTACGATAAACGGATACTACGACATCCTATTAGTATTGCTATATACCTCTATTTGGCTTGGATGGGATTGACTTCCATTACGTCTGAGCTACCTTTGGTTTCATTAAAGCAATGGATCTCCAGAATCTGGTTTGTCATTCCTTATTACTTCGTTTTAGCGCATTTATTTCTAAAGAACGACCGCAATAAAGAAGTCTTCCTTTGGCTTTTTCTCGTTCCATTAGTCATTGCGACCCTCTACACCCTTTATGTGCATAGTCAGTATGGTTTTACCAAGAAGACCTCTACATGGGTGATGTTCCCCGTATTCAAGGAGCATACGTCCTACGGTGCCGTATTGGCAATGTTCTATCCGGCGGCACTCTATCTTGCTTTTCGTAAAAGTTCTTGGGGAATCAATGCCGTCGCTATACTCCTGCTGGTCATTTTAACGGTAGCGACCGTCTTAAGCTACACACGCGCCGCTTGGTTATCTTTGTTTGGAGCCGGTTTAGTTTATATGGTGTACGTTTTAAAATTATCACGTTCCCAAGTATGGTCCCTTACCTTTATTGCTATTCTAATCGCCGGTTTGAATTACTCCTACATCGCATCGAAATTTGAGCGCAACAGAACCGATTCCTCAGATAACTTGAATGAGCACGTTACTTCAGTAACCAACGTGAGCACGGATGCTTCCAACCTAGAGCGAATCAACCGCTGGAATTCAGCCATACGTATGTTCAAAGACCGTCCTATTCTGGGTCACGGTCCAGGAACGTACATGTTTTTGTATGCTCCCTATCAAAAACCTTCTGAAAAAACGATTATTTCAACCAATGCAGGCAACCGCGGTAACGCTCATAGTGAATATTTAGGCCCCATGGCTGAGAGTGGGTTGATTGGTTTGTTGACACTGCTCTACCTAATATACCAAGTCGTAGTCAATGCTGTTGTTTATTACCGTGATTTGCCTACAATCCGACATCAGGGCTTGTTGCGTGTCGCTTTTTTAGGTTTAATCACTTACTATTTACACGGTTTTTTAAATAATTTCTTAGATATGGATAAGGCAAGCGCACCATTTTGGGGATTTACGGCGATGATTGCTGTACTCGCCATAAGATCTAAAACTAAGAAAACACATTCGTCTATCACTACCTTGAAATGAGTGTTTACGCGCTTTTCCTCTAATAATACCTTCTGATTGCAGTTTCTTTACAACGCTACAATCGTCTCAATCGAGACTATTAAAACGTAACCAAACCCTTTTTTTTTTCTTGCTTACTTGCAAATGAGAAATAGAAACTGCAATTTTAGCCTTGCTTAACATACGTTTAACAGAAAAACAGGTACAATGAAAAACAAATTTTCACTGTGGTCAGTATTTGCTTTTGTTCTCGCAACAAACTTTGCCATTGCGCAATCGGTTTCGGGAGTAGTAAGTGACGCTGGTTCAGGAGACGCGCTACCAGGTGTAGCAGTTTCAGAAAAAGGTACTAATAATGCAACCTTAACCGACTTTGATGGTAAGTTTACTATCAAGGCGGATAAAGGAGCAACTTTAGTATTTTCTTCAATGGGAATGGAATCTAAAGAAGTTACAGCTTCCTCGGATTTTATTCAAGTTAGTCTAACCGCTTCTGCAAGTCAGCTTGATGAAGTAGTAGTTACTGCACTTGGTATGACAAGAGATAAAAAATCGCTCGGTTATGCAACGCAAGATGTAGATGGTGCAGAGGTTACGACAGTAAAGGATGCCAACTTTGTAAACTCATTGAGTGGAAAAGTAGCGGGTGTTCAAATTAAGAGTTCAGGAACTCTTGGTGGTTCAGCCAATGTCGTGATTCGTGGGTCTAGTT
>Ga0228672_1001133_pt1 | contig 10993 bp, 10 predicted proteins | sample 90DmetaG_FD_182788 | JGI IMG/M metagenome (GOLD analysis project Ga0228672, IMG submission 182788) | Seawater microbial communities from Monterey Bay, California, United States - 90D | ecosystem: Environmental > Aquatic > Marine > Coastal | place: USA: California | collected 2016-11-08 | reverse complement strand
ACCGAACTGCGCACAGAACCCAACGCGCAAACCGTCATGGAAGGGCCCAATAACGCCCCGCTGTTGGTGCTGGACCGCGTGGGCGAAGGTCGTGTCGCGCTATTGGCCTCTGATCACGTATGGCTTTGGGATCGCGGGTTTGAAGGCGGCGGTCCGCAGTTGGAACTGCTGCGTCGCCTTGCCCATTGGATGATGAAAGAGCCAGAGTTGGAGGAAGAGGCCCTGACCGCATCGGCCGTTGGACAGGTCGTCACGATCACGCGGCGCACCCTGAGCGGGACACCAGAAACGGTGGTTATCACGCGCCCCGATGGAACGGAATTCGCACTCACGCTGAATGAAGACACACCGGGCCGTTTCGTTGCCGAATTCACGGGCACGCAGCAAGGTCTGTATCGGCTGAGCGAAGGCGACCAAGAGACTGTGTTTGCCCTCGGCCCTGCCGCTCCGCGCGAATTTGTGGACACAATCGCAAGTGCTGCTCCGATCGCAAACGTGCTTGCGGCCCGCAGAGGCGGTGCAGCTTTGTTGAAGGACGGCACACCGGACCTACGCACCGTGCGCGAAGGCCGCACCGCAACAGGACGTGGCTGGGTTGGATTGACCCCACGCGAAGCCTTTCAGACCAACAGCCTGCGGATTATATCACTGGTGCCGCCATGGCTGTTTTTGATGCTGGCAGCACTGTTGACTGTGTTTGCTTGGTTACGGGAAGGACGCAAAAGCGCATGAGTGGTGAACATGATCTAGTGACGCTTTTGCTGAGCCTAAATGCAGTGCTTCAGCCAGAAACCTACGTTTTCGTGTCTCGACCGGGGCAAGGCATCCCACCCGATCTTGTCCCGCGCATGGTCTTCCAAGAGGCTGAGGGCACGACATTCATCGTCCTGCGCGACGAGGCGGAAGCGCTTGGGTGGAGTTATGAATTCCCGTGCCGAATGATCACGTTGAACATTCACTCAGCCTTGGATGCGGTCGGATTTTTGGCCCGGATCACAACGGCACTCGCCAAGGGCGGCATGGGGGTTAACCCGGTGTCGGGGTTCTATCACGACCACCTCTTTGTGCCCGAAGACCGTGCTGATGATGCTATGGCCATATTGGCCCAATTGGCGGCCGAGAGCTAGTCGCGCAGGACCAGCACCGATGCCTTGGCGTGCCGCACAATCCGCGCGGCGTTGGCCCCCAGCAAGAAATCCTGCAGCTCTGGTTGATGTGACCCGACCAAGATGAGGTCTGCGCCCAAGGCCTCAGCCTCCGTCAGGATCATGTCATATACCTTGCCGGTCAAAACATGGGTGCGCGCGTTCAAGTTGGCGTCGGCGATTGCCTCCATCAACTGGACATGCGCGGCCTCTTTGCTGCGCGCCTCAAAGTCGTCGGATAAAAAAGAGCCAACAACCGCCATCCCAACGGAGGGCACAACGTTGATGACATGCAACGCGCAGTCCCAGTCCGCTGTCAGGGCCTTGGCTGCGGACAAAATGCGTTGGGTTTCTGCCTCTTCAGAGACATCAACGGCGATCAAGACTGTTTTGAACATTCAAGCCTCTCCCAATTAGCCAGCCAGTGGTATCCTCAAACATCAGCCGTTTTTTGAGCATTCTGCAAGGATTGAGATCCGGGAGGGATGTCGGTGCGCTGGGTCAGCTTTGTCCCGGCGCACCGTTTGTTTTAAAAGTCGAGGTTTTCCACACTTAGCGCGTTTTCCTGAATGAAGGCGCGGCGGGGCTCCACCACATCGCCCATCAGCTTTGTGAAAACATCATCCGCCTCGGCAAGGTCTTCAATTTTGACCTGCAAGAGCGTCCGCGCATCAGGGTCCAACGTGGTTTCCCACAATTGGTCTGGGTTCATCTCACCCAAGCCCTTATAGCGCTGCAATGACAGGCCTTTTTCGCCTTCGGCCAGCACGGCTGCCAGCAATTCCTGCGGGCCGTGGATGATCGTTTCACGCTCCTTGCGCTGCAAACGCGCGGGGTCATTGTAGACCTCGCGTGTGCGCTCAGCGACATCGGCCAGCTTGCGTGCCTCGCCTGAGCGGAGAACAGCACCGTCAAGTGTCCGCACCTCCTCAACGCCGCGCAAAACGCGCGCCAAGCGGATGCCGTGATCTTGTGTAATCCGGCCCGTCCACCCGCGCTCATATTCCAACGCAACAAGATCCAGACGCTTGGCGACTGCATCCGCGACGGACTGCAAATCAGCGTCCGCCTTGCCGGGATCAAAGGCGCCAGCAATGGCGGCTTGTTCCAGAATACGACGAGGGTAATGTGTTGGGAACGCGTCCAAAATTCGTTTGAAGCTACGTGCGCCTTCCACAACTCGTGCAAGGTCTTGACCCGCCAATTCCTCACCCGAGGGCAGGCGCAGAACCATTCCGTCAAGGCCCTGAGCCACCAGATAATCATCCAAGCCCGCTTGGTCTTTGAGGTAAACTTCGGACTTCCCGCGCGACACCTTATAGAGCGGAGGCTGCGCGATATAGAGGAACCCGCCCTCAATGATTTCTGGCATCTGGCGGAAGAAGAACGTGAGCAAAAGCGTCCGAATGTGCGCGCCGTCAACGTCCGCGTCGGTCATGATGACGATCTTGTGGTAGCGCAGCTTGTCGATGTTGAACTCGTCACGGCCGATCCCGGTGCCCAAAGCGGTGATCAGCGTGCCGATTTCTTGGCTGCCAAGCATCCGGTCGAAACGCGCGCGCTCCACGTTCAGGATTTTACCACGCAAGGGCAGAACCGCCTGATTACGCCGCGAGCGACCCTGTTTGGCGGACCCGCCAGCACTGTCACCCTCGACCAAGAAAATCTCGGAGTTCGCGGGGTCTTTTTCCTGACAATCGGCCAGCTTACCCGGCAACGAAGCCACATCCATCGCAGTTTTACGGCGTGTCAGTTCACGGGCTTTGCGCGCGGCTTCACGGGCCAATGCGGCTTCAATGATCTTGGAAACGATCGTTTTGGCCTCATTCGGGTGCTCTTCGAACCACTCCGACAGCTTTTCATTCATGAGACCTTCGACCGCCGGACGCACCTCGGACGAGACCAGCTTGTCCTTGGTTTGGCTCGAAAATTTCGGATCAGGCACTTTGACCGACAGCACACAGGTCAAACCCTCACGTGCGTCGTCCCCGGTGAAATTCACCTTCTCACGCTTGGCGATCCCGGAGGATTGCGCATAGGCGTTGATGGTCCGCGTCAGTGCGCCGCGCAGACCCGCAAGGTGGGTGCCGCCATCGCGCTGGGGAATGTTGTTGGTAAAGGGCAGAACCGTCTCATGGTAGCTGTCGTTCCACCACATCGCGACCTCAATTCCGATGTCGTCCTTTTCCCCGGTGATAAAGATCGGGTCCGCCATACCGCTGGTTTTTGAACGATCCAAATAGCGCACGAATTCCTGCACACCGCCCTCATAGAACAGTTCGGTCCGAAGCGGTTCAGCGGGGCGTTCATCCTCAAGAATAATCCGAACGCCCGAGTTCAAGAACGCAAGCTCGCGCAGGCGATTTTCCAGCGTTTTGAAATTATATTCGAGGTTCGAGAACGTCTGGAGCGAGGCAAGGAAACGCACCTCAGTGCCGGTTTCCTCAGTCTCGGAGACGACCTTGAGATGCTCGGCTGTGTCACCATGCTCAAAGCGCGCAATATGCTCTTTGCCTTCGCGCCAAACGCGCAGCTCCAGCCAATCCGAAAGCGCGTTCACAACCGACACGCCAACGCCGTGCAGACCACCCGACACCTTGTAGGAATTGCTGTCGAATTTACCGCCCGCGTGCAGCTGGGTCATGATGACCTCGGCCGCAGAGACGCCTTCTTCTTCGTGCAACCCCACCGGAATGCCCCGGCCGTTATCGCGTACGGAAACACTGCTGTCGGCATGGATTTTAACACTTACGTGGGTCGCATGTCCGGCCAGCGCCTCATCGATCCCGTTGTCCACCACCTCGTAGACCATGTGGTGCAGACCGGAGCCATCATCGGTATCCCCGATGTACATGCCGGGCCGCTTGCGCACAGCCTCCAAGCCTTTGAGAACTTTGATAGAATCGGCGCCGTATGTTTCCGGCGTCTGAGTGGCGTCAGCCATGTGGACAGACCTCTTGTTTGGTCCGCAACTTATAGCGGTTTACCCTACCCTTGTCACGCGCAGACCCCCACATTTAGCGGTTTGTGGTGACGTCCCGCTTAGGCGATCCGACCATCTGAATCCAAAGGCCAAAATGGGTTGAAGGAATACTCCCACGCGTGACCATCAGGATCCGCAACATAGCCAGAATATCCGCCCCAAAACATCTTTTCTGGGGCCTTCAAAAGCGTTGCTCCGGCGGCAAGTGCGCGTTTAACCGCCGCGTCCACCTCTGCTTCGCTCAGCTGGTTTTGCGCCAAGCTCGAAGAGCCTACGCCACATTCCTCAGGCGCCCGCCCTTGTTCATGTGCAAGGTCATCGCGCAGATAGAGACCAAATTTCGCGCCGCCAAGGTCGAAGAAGGCGGTTTTCTCTAGCACGGTCTCCGGCTCAAAGCCCACGGCCCTGTAGTACGCGACCGCGCGTTCCAGATCACGCACGCCTAGTGTGATCAGAGAGATGCGATTGCCAATCATAGAGAGATGCGATTGCCAATCATAGTGTCGCCTCCTCAACGAGCGAGGCGGCTTCTGTTTCGGCCACCTGATATACTGCGGCGCGGGACCCAAAGTCCGTGAACAAATTGCGGTCCGTTCCGGTCAGGAAGGCCTGCGCGCCCAATGCCGTGATTTCATCATACAGGGCTTTGCGGCGTTCTGCATCCAAATGTGCAGCGACCTCATCCAACAGCAACACAGGCGCCGCCCCAGTTGTAGCATGGAGGGCGCGGGCATTCGCAAGGATCAGTGAGATCAGAAGCGCTTTCTGCTCTCCGGTGGAGCAATGCTTGGCAGGTACGTCTTTGCGGACAAAGATCGCCTCAAGATCGACGCGGTGCGGTCCCACAAGCGTGCGCCCAGCCACCATGTCGCGCGGGCGGCTTTCCGCTAGGGCCGCGCGTAGATCATCCGGGTTTTCAGGGGCCACCGCGCCATCAGGCAACGAAATCGACAAAGCCCCCGTAGGGAAATCTGCAACCGCGCTCTGCTGCGCGTCCTGCAGCACCTCAAGCGCGTTGCGCCGGTTAAGCGAGATCTCTGCTCCAAAGCGCGCCATCTGGCTTTCGAGTGCGGCATACCAATGGGCATCGCGCACACCGTCCTTAAGCAGGCGATTGCGGTCTCGCATAGCCTTTTCGTAAGCCAGCGTAATTTCGGCATGATCGGGGGTAAAGCTCATGGTGGCACGGTCCAAGAACCTACGACGCCCCTCTGCCCCCTCGATCCACAGACGGTCCATCGCAGGGATCAACCACAGCACACGCACCAATCGCGCCAATGCCGTTTGCGGCAACTGTTTGCCGTCAATCCGGGTTTGCCGCGGTTGGCCAGGCTCAGCCTGAAGATCAACTTCATAGACCTGCGCGTCCGTCGAAACCTGTGCTGCAATTTTCCAACCAATCGCTTCAGGCCGACGGATCAAATCCTCCGCAAGGGACCGGCGCAAACCACGCCCGGGCGACAAAAGCGATACCGCTTCAAGAATGTTGGTCTTACCCGCCCCATTCGCCCCGAACAGGACGACTGGCCTGCCATCAAGCCCTATCTGGACTTGATGATGAGACCGAAAGTGCGACAGGCGCAGAGATGTGATGATGTGGCGCGACGGTCGAACCAATCGGGTCTCACACCCGCATCGGCATGACCACGTAGACCGCGGAGGTGTCATTCCCCTCACGCATCAAGGTCGGGTCGCCGGAGGAGTTGAACAAGAACACAGCGTTCTCACGATCAACTTGGCTTGCGATTTCAAGAAGGTACTTGGCGTTGAAGCCGATCTCCAACCGCTCATCGCCATAGGCCACCGCAAGCTCTTCTTCAGCGGCACCGCTATCGGGCGCATTGACGGACAGCACAAGGCGATCTTCGTCGAGTTGCAGCTTCACGGCGCGCGAACGTTCGGAGGAGACTGTCGCCACACGGTCAACCGCGCTTGCGAATTCGGCGGCATCCACCTCAAGCTTGCGGGTGTTACCCGTAGGGATAACGCGGGTGTAGTCGGGGAACGTCCCGTCAATTACCTTGGACGTCAGGGTGATCCCCGGTGTTGCGAAACGGACCTTCGTCTCGGAGACGGAGACCGCAATGGTCGCCTCATCATCGTCGAGCAGCTTGCGCATTTCGCCAACCGTTTTGCGGGGCACGATAACGCCGGGCAATGTCTCTGCCCCCTCGGGGAGGTCAGCGTCAACACGGGCCAAACGGTGCCCATCGGTCGCCACACAGCGCAGCACTTTGCCGCCCTCGGCATCAGCCACATGCATGTACACACCGTTCAGATAATAGCGCGTCTCTTCGGTAGAGATCGCGAACTTCGATTTGTCGAACAGGCGGCGCAGAACAGGGGCCTTGCAGCTAAAGTTGCTCGCATACTCAGAGGAGGCCATCACAGGGAAGTCCTCCTTTGGAAGGGTTGCGAGACTAAAGTGCGAGCGACCCGCGCTCACGGTCAAACGGCCGGTTGCAGATTCTTCGGACAATTGCACCAAAGCGCCATCAGGCAATTTGCGTACGATCTCGTTCAGGATCACAGCGGATACCGTCGTCGCGCCAGCGCGCTCAACCTGAGCCGGTGTCTTGTCGACAACTTCGATATCAAGGTCGGTCGCGCGAAAGCTAACCTCTGCGTCAGCCGCTTCCATCAACACGTTCGCAAGAATTGGGATGGTGTTGCGCCGTTCGACCACGGACTGCGCCTGGCTGACCGCTTTTAGGAGTGCGGCGCGTTCGATGCTGAATTTCATGATCCATCCCTCGTAGGCTGTGGGGCTTTGACAGTAGACAAAGCCCCAGCAGGTTCAATGCCTTTTAAGAGGTTAACTTTCGAGTTTCCGCTCTAAAAGCAAGGCATCTTCGGCAACTTGCGAGTCTTGAGTGATCAATTCCTCAATCTTGCGGACACCGTGCAACACAGTTGTGTGATCACGCCCACCAAATTTGCGGCCAATCTCGGGGTAGCTGCGAGGCGTGAGCTTCTTGGCGAGGTACATCGCCATTTGGCGCGGCCGCGCGATAGAACGCGTGCGGCGCGCAGAAACCATATCGGACATCCGCAAGTTATAATGCTCACAGACCTTTTTCATGATCTCATCGATGGTCAGCTTACGCTCAGAGGCGCGCAGAATATCGGCAAGACAATCTTGGGCCCGATCAAGCGTGATTTCTCCGCCAACCAGCGTCGAGAACGCGAAAAGCCGGGTCACGGCCCCTTCAAGCACACGGATGTTGCTCGAAATACGGTCAGCAAGGAACTCAAGAACGCCGGGAGCGACGGCCAAGTCGGGGTTTTGCGCCCGGAATTGTGCCATTTTGTGCTGCAACACACCAAGGCGCAGTTCAAAGTCGGCCGGGTGCAGGTCTACGACCAGACCGGACTGGAGGCGCGAACGAATGCGTTCTTCTAGGTCAGTGATATCCGCAGGCGAACGATCAGCCGAAATAACGATCTGTTTGCCTTGGTCAATCAGAGCATTGAACGTGTGGAAGAATTCGTCCTGCGTGCTTTCTTTGCCCGCAATGAACTGGACATCGTCCACCATCAACACATCGACCGAACGGAACAGCTGTTTGAAGCTGATCGTGTCTTTTTCACGCAACGCTTGGATAAAGCGGTACATGAACTGCTCAGCCGACAGATACAGCACGCGCAGGTGCGGTTGGCTGGCCTGAAGTTCCCATGCGATGGCCTGCATAAGGTGGGTTTTACCCAAGCCTACGCCACCATACAAAAACAGGGGGTTAAATCCGACGGCATTGCCGGCAGCCACACGACGGGCCGAGGCATGGGCCAGTTCGTTGGGCTTGCCCACGACAAACGCATCAAACGTAAAGCGCGGATCGAGCGCCGCGCCCGGAAGGTCGGCGTTGACAGCCACGACAGGTTTGCGTGCAGCGACAGGCGCAGGCGTGACCGCAGGTGCCGCAGCCGTATTGGCCACGATGCACTCAAGACGATCAGCGCGCACACCAGCTGCAGTGCAATGGCGCAAAATCACATCGGAGTAGTTTTGCGTGACCCAAGACCCAATGAAATTGGTCGGCGCGACAAGCCGCAAGACGCTTCCGTCAAGACGTTCAAACCCAAGAGGCTCAATCCAGGCAGTGTAGTTATTGTTCCCAACCGATTTGCGAATCTGATCGCGCACCGCCCCCCAGGTATCATTTGTCATTGTGCCTCTTTTCCCAACTCGGACTGTCGTCGCATCTATGTTTGCCGCCACGGTAACCCACTGGCTTTCCAGCCATTGAGCGCCCCGCGCCGACCTTGTGCGTCACAATCTCCCTCAAACCCGTTCACGACATTGATGCATGGCACGTCTAAACCCTCAGCAGACAGGGCGTCGGCCACGGCATATGCCGCGCTCAGTGATCTTGCGCCGGACCGACAGATAAACAGCAGGTGCGATGGAACATTTCCACCGATGCTGTCCATCAACGTCCGAACGAACGCAGGATTAGGGGACATATCTGGATAAGCGAGCCATTCGATCTGCGTGACCGTTTGCTCAACTTCCGACAGGTCTGGACCGCCCACAAATCCCCATTCGGGACGGGTCCGGACATCGATCATGAGTGCGCGGCTGTCGTTAGACAATATTTCCCATGCTGCCTGAGGTAAAATCTCAGACACCAGCGTTGATCCGCTCTTACTCATACCAATCCCCTAAGGTGCGATGTGACTCGCTGGAATGTGATAGCAAGTGCGCAAAGGCTCCATCAATGGAACAATGATATTGACAGCGGAGTCTCTGAAAAAGAATCTAATGAGGCCGAGAAATGTCACACCCCAAACGCAAAACGCGCCCCCAAAGGGACGCGTCTTGTAAGCTGTATATTTTTGGGACTTAGGCGCCCATGGACTTCACACGGGAAGACAGACGCGAAACTTTGCGCGAGGCTGTGTTTTTGTGGAACACGCCTTTTGTCACGCCGCGCATGATTTCGGGCTGAGCAGCTTGCAGCGCAGCTTTTGCGGCATCTTGGTCACCGGAGGCGATCGCCTCTTCAACTTTACGCAGGAACGTCCGGATGCGCGAACGACGGGCTTTGTTTACTGCAAAGCGACGCTCATTCTGACGGGCGCGTTTTTTAGCTTGGGGCGAATTTGCCATAGTGTTTGATCCTTGTTTCGGGGCCCGCTGCATGTGCGTTGGGCGCAAATTTAAGTGCAAGGGGCAAACCCGGTCTCCGGGTTTGTTACCGGACGAATCTGGCTAAGCGAGCCTCACACGCATGTCTGGCGCGGTGTTTAGGGCACTGGCCGCGCCTTGCCAAGCCCCTATTACACGGTGTCTTACTTGTCGCGGAACTGAGCTTCGCGCTTTTCAACGAATGCAGCCATACCCTCGGACTGATCCTCAGTTGCGAACAGCATATGAAAGAGCCGACGTTCGAACAGCAAACCCTCTTGTAGCGAAACTTCGTCCGCCCGATTGACCGCTTCCTTGACCGCCATCGCCGTGAGCTGGCTTTTCTGCGCGATCTTTTGCGCCGCTGCGAGCGTTTCTTCCATCAGCTTTTTGGCAGGCACCACACGGCTTACCAGCCCAGAACGCTCTGCCTCTTCGGCATCCATGAAGCGGCCGGTTAGGTGCATGTCCATCGATTTGGATTTGCCCACTGCGCGGGTCAGCCGCTGCGTGCCACCAAGGCCTGCAACAACACCAAGATTGATTTCGGGCTGGCCAAACTTCGCGGTATCCGCAGCAATGATAAAGTCGCACATCATCGCCAATTCGCACCCGCCGCCCAGCGCGTAGCCAGCGACAGCTGCGATGATTGGCTTGCGGCACTTGGCCATCGGATCGACTTCATGGCCGAACATGTCAGAGGCGAACACCTCAACAAAGTTCTTATCAGCCATTTCCGTGATATCGGCGCCCGCTGCGAACACTTTATCGGAGCCAGTCAACACGATGCACCGCACCTTGTCGTTTTCCTGCGCAGATTTGAAGGCCTTTGCCAGATCCGCCAAAAGAGCTTGATTCAGGGCATTCATCGCCTCGGGTCGGTTCAACCGAATGAGGGCCACGTGGTCCTCTACGTCGACGATAAGTGTGTCATAGGCCATGTGAGCAAGGTCCCTAGTGATCCATTTTGAAGCCGGACATTGGCCCGTCACGCCCCGAGGTTCAAGCTATCTTTGGCATTGCGGGCAGTAGAAAGTTGACCGGCCAGATTGAGTGATTCGATCAATTGTGCCGCTACAATCGGGCGTTACACAGGCTTCGCCCTCACGATCATAGACCTGGAAACGGTGCTGAAAGTAACCCAATTCACCATCCGCTTGGCGATAATCACGCAAGGATGACCCCCCGGCCTCAATAGCATCGCCTAGGACTTCACGTACGATAGGCACCAGGGCGCTCGTGCGTGCGCGTGCAATCTTGCCGGCCTTGCGGGTTGGGCTGAGCCGTGCGCGAAACAGCACTTCGCAAACATATATATTGCCCAAACCACTTACGATCCGCTGGTCCAACAGCGCGGATTTGATCGGTGTGTTTTTGCCCGACAAGGCCTCTACCAGATAGGTTTCGCTAAACGCGTTACCCAGCGGCTCTGGTCCTAACTTTTCAATCAGCCAGTGGCGATCAATGCCATCGGTCGGAGCCAAGTCCATCGCCCCAAACCTGCGCGCATCGTTAAATATGATCATCGCGCCGTTATCCATATGCAGGACAACGTGATCATGTTTTTGCGGAACCACCTCTTCGTGATGAAACACGCCCGGCGTCGGAGCACCGGCGATCAACATCCGACCAGACATGCCCAGATGGATGATCAGCGTCTCACCTGTATCCAGCTCAGCAAGGATATACTTCGACCGCCGCGCCAAACGCGTCACACGCGCGCCCGTCAATCGCTCG
>Ga0228672_1001121_pt1 | contig 11053 bp, 9 predicted proteins | sample 90DmetaG_FD_182788 | JGI IMG/M metagenome (GOLD analysis project Ga0228672, IMG submission 182788) | Seawater microbial communities from Monterey Bay, California, United States - 90D | ecosystem: Environmental > Aquatic > Marine > Coastal | place: USA: California | collected 2016-11-08 | reverse complement strand
TGCTCGTTCCTGAGGACCCGGGCGGTGATCCCCAGGGCCTCCTGGTCCTTGGTGTGGCTCCCCAGGTCAAAGTCCGTGCGGTTGGCGATGCCCTCGAGCTCTTCCAGGCCGTGGGGGAAGCGGTAGAGGATGTCCACGGTGGCCTTGGCGTAGTGGGCGAGCTCCTCCGGGGGTTGCTGGTAGGGCACCAGGTTCTCCCGACTTAAACCCATCTCCTGCCACCACTTGAGGCGCTCCTCCACCCAGTAGCGGTGCCAGTACTCGTCCTCCCCCGGGCGGACGAAGTACTCTATTTCCATCTGCTCAAACTCCCGCACCCGGAAGATGAAGTTCCTGGGGGTGATCTCGTTGCGGAAGGCCTTGCCGATCTGGGCGATGCCGAAGGGTAGCTTGCGGCTCGTGGCGTCCAGGACGTTCTTGAAGTTGACGAAGATGCCCTGGGCGGTCTCGGGGCGCAGGTAGGCCAGGGAGGCCTCGTCCTCCACGGGGCCCACGTAGGTCTTGAACATCATGTTGAAGTAGCGGGGCGGGGTCCAGTCCCCGGGCTCCCCGCTTGCGGGGTCTAAAACCCCGGCCGCCGTCATCGCCCCCCCGGCCCTTTCGGGGGCCTGCATCATCGCCTGGACCAGGGCGTGAAGGTTCTCCTCCTCCACCTCCATGGCCCGGTAAAGCCTCTTGAGGACCTCCTCCGGCTGCTCCTTGAGGAGGTGGTCCAGGCGGTAGCGCTTCTTGGTGATGCGGTTGTCCACCATGGGGTCGGCGAAGGTGGCCTCGTGCCCGGAGTAGTGGAGGACGAGGCGGTGGGTGAGGACGCTGGCGTCCAGGCCCTCCATGTCGTCCCGCTCGTAGACGTTCCTTCGCCACCAGGCCTGCTTGAGGTTGTTCTTAAGCTCCACGCCCAAGGGCCCGTAGTCGTAGACGCCCTGAAGCCCCCCGTAGATCTCGGAGCTTTGGAAGATGAAGCCGCGCCGCTTGCACAGCGCCACCAGTTCGTCCAGGCTGCTCGCAGGCATCCCAATCCTCCCCACCGGGGCCAAGCCCCGATTACCAGGCATCTTACCCAAAGGCCCCCCTAAGGTGAGCCGGGGCGCAAACGCCAAGCCGCCCTCTCCCTAGGCTAGAATGTGAGGTAGAGGGGAGCATGAACCGATACGACGACCGCGCCAGGCTGGTCTTTCACTACGCAAGAGAGGAGGGGAGCCGCTTAGGCCACTCCATGATCGGCCCGGAGCACCTCCTCCTGGGCCTGATGCGCGAGGGGGGGACGGCGGCCCGCATCCTCCAGGAGTACGGCGCGAGCCTCGAGGCCATGCGCCGCATGGTGGAGGAGCTGGTGGGCCGGGGGGAGGGCGGGCGCACCGGGGAGCCCCCCGCCATCACCCCGAGGGCGAGGCGGGTCATGGAGCTCGCCAGCGCCGAGGCCCGCAACATGGGCTCCCCCGTCATCGGCACGGAGCACATCCTCCTCGGCATCATCCGGGAGGGGGACGGGATCGCCTACCGCATCCTCAGCCACTTCGCCAAGGACGTGGACGCCATCCGCTGGAGGGTCCTGGCCATGGCCGAGGGCCGCGAGCGGGAAAAGCCTGTGAACACCCCCTTCCTGGACGAGTACGGCCGCGACCTCACCAAGGAGGCCAGGAAAGCTGGACCCGGTGATCGGCCGCCAGGAGGAGATCAACCGGGTGATCCAGATCCTCGCCCGGCGCACCAAGAACAATCCCGTGCTCATCGGCGACCCCGGGGTGGGCAAGACGGCCATCGTGGAGGGCCTGGCCCAGGCCATCGTGGAGGGCCGGGTCCCCCCCATCCTCAAGGGGGCCCGGGTGGTGGCCATTGACCTCGCCGGGGTGGTGGCGGGGACCAAGTACCGGGGCGAGTTTGAGGAGCGCCTGCGGCAGATCATTGAGGAGCTCAAGAACGCCAAGGTCATCGCCTTCATTGACGAGCTCCACACCCTGATCGGGGCGGGCGGGGCCGAGGGCACCCTGGACGCCGCCAACATCCTCAAGCCCGCCCTGGCCCGCGGGGAGATCCAGGTGATCGGGGCCACCACCACCGGGGAGTACCACCGCTACATAGAGAAGGACGCGGCCCTGGAGCGGCGCTTCCAGCCGGTGATCGTCCTCGAGCCTTCCCCGGAGGAGACCCTGGAGATCCTCAAGGGCCTCCGCCCCCGGTACGAGGCCCACCACGGGGTGATCATCCCCGACGAGATCCTGGAGCTTGCGGTGAAGATCGGGATCCGCTCGCTTCCCGGGCGCAACTTCCCCGACAAGGCCATTGACCTCATTGACGAGGCGGCCTCGAGGGTGCGCCTGAACGCCTCCTTGGGCCTCCCCGTGGCGGAGGAAGAGGACGGCACCCCCATCGTCACCCGGGAGGACGTGGAGGCGGTGGTGGACTCCTGGGGCGGGGTCTACGTGGACGACAAGGACGACGAGAAGCTCATGCGCCTGGAGGAGGAGCTCAGGAAGCGGGTGGTGGGCCAGGAGGAGGCCATCCGCGCCCTGGCGAACGCCCTCCGCCGGGCCCGGGTGGGGCTTGGGGGAAGGACCCGGGTGGCGGCGAGCTTCCTCTTCGTGGGGCAAAGCGGCGTGGGCAAGACCCAGCTCGCCAAGGCCCTGGCCGAGGTCCTCTTCGGCTCGGAGAGGGCCCTCATCCGCTTTGACATGTCCGAGTTCCAGGAGCCCCACTCCATCTCCAAGCTCATCGGGGCCCCGCCGGGCTATGTGGGCTACGAGCAGGGGGGCCGCCTCACCGAGGCCGTGCGCCGCCAGCCCTTCAGCGTGGTCCTCCTGGACGAGATTGAGAAGGCCCACCCCGACATCTACAACACCTTCCTCCAGGTGCTGGACGAGGGCCGCCTCACGGACGGCATGGGCCGCACCGTGGACTTCCGCCGGGTCATCCTCATCATGACCTCCAACACCGGCTACAACGTGGGCCCCGCCATCGGCTTCACCTCCAAGGAGGTGGACACGGAGTCCCCCCTGAAGGCCCTCTTCACCCCCGAGTTTCTGGACCGGCTGGACGAGGTCATCCGCTTCCGGCCCCTCACGGAGGAGGAGCTGGTGCGGGTGGCCGAGATGATGCTGGAGGACATCCGCAAGGAGCTCCAGGCCCGGGACGTCCAGGTGAGCTTCGCCCCCGAATTGGCCCGCTTCCTGGTGGACCAGGCCCCCAAGACGGGGAGCGCCCGCGCCCTGCGGAGCGTCCTAAGGGAGCGCATAGAGGACCCCTTGGCCGTCGCCCTCCTGCGGAAGCCCACGGGCCGGATCCACGTGAGCGTGGAGGGAGGCCAGGTGGCCTTCCACGAGGTGGAGGGGGAGGAGCTCCTCGTCTAGCCCCCGGAGGATGGCCAAGGCCACCTACGCCTGCGTGGAGTGCGGCTACCGCACCCCCAAGCCCTTGGGGCGGTGCCCCTCCTGCGGTTCCTGGGAGAGCTTCCAGGAGGTGGCCCCCGCCCCGGCCTCGAGGCGGGCCAAGCCCTCCCCCCTCCCCCTCCTCGCCCTCTCCCAGGTGGACGAGGCCGAGGAGCGCCGCTTCTCCTCGGGGCTTTCCGAGGTGGACCGGGTCCTGGGCGGGGGGTTCGTGACGGGGGAGGTGGTTCTATTGGGAGGGGAGCCCGGGGTGGGCAAGAGCACCCTCCTCCTGGAGATGGCCAAGCGGATGCCCCAAAGGGTCTACTACGTGGCCGGGGAGGAGTCCCCCGCCCAGATCAAGCTCCGGGCGCAGCGCCTCGGGGTGAAGGACCTCCTCCTCGTGCGGGAGACCCGCCTCGAGCCCCTCCTCGCCCTCCTGGAGGAGGACCCCCCGGAGGTCCTCTTCGTGGACTCCGTGCAGACCCTCGAGGCCGGGGGGAGCCCGGGGAGCTTGGTGGCCGTCCGGGAGGCGACCTCGGCCCTGGTGCGCTTCGCCAAGGAACGGGGCGTGGCCGTGGTCCTCGTGGGCCACGTGACCAAGGAGGGGGTGGTGGCCGGCCCCAAGAGCGTGGAGCACGCCGTGGACGCCACCCTCTACCTGGAGACCGCAGGGCCCTACCGGGTCCTGCGGAGCGCCAAGAACCGCTTCGGCCCCGTGGGGGAGATCGGGGTCTTCCGCATGGAGGAGGCGGGGCTTCTGGAGGTGGAGAACCCCTCCGAGGCCTTCCTCAAGGAGCGCCCCCTGGGGGTGCCGGGAAGCGCCGTGGCCCTGGCCCTGGCCGGGGAGCGGGCCTTGGCCCTGGAGGTCCAGGCCCTGGCGGCCAAAACCCCCTTCCCCGCCCCCCGCAGGGTGGTCCAGGGGCTGGACGGAAGGCGCGTGGACGTGGTCCTCGCGGTCCTGGAGCGGAGGCTCGGCCTGCCCCTCGCCAACCTGGACGTCTACGTGAACCTCGCCGGGGGGCTCAAGGTCCAGGACCCGGGGCTGGACCTGGCCGTGGCCCTGGCGGTGTACTCCGCCGTGGTGGGCCGCCCCCTGCCCGCCGACCTCGCCCTGGTGGGGGAGGTGGGCCTGGCCGGGGAGGTGCGGCGGGTGGCGGGGCTGGAGCGGAGGCTTAGGGAGGGGGAGCGGGCGGGGTTCGGCCGCTTCCTCCACCCGGGGAACCTTAAGCGCCTTCAGGAGGCTGTGGAGGCGTACCTGGCATGAAGACGCGGCACCTCGTCTACCTCGCCTTCGCCCTGCTCGGGCTGGGCCTCGCGGGGCTTCTGGAGGACTGGGGGCTCCTTCCCCAAAGCCCCTCCCTCCTCTCCCTCAACCGGCTCTACCTGGCCCTGGCGGGCCTCCTCACCGGCCTCCTCTTGGGGCCAAGGCTGGAGGGGGCGCTGGAAGCCCGCCTGAAGCGCCTCCGAAGCCTCCCCCCCGAGGTGGTCGTGGCCACCACCCTGGGCTCCACCATAGGCCTCCTCCTCGCCGTCCTCCTCACCACCCTCCTCGCCCAGGTGCCGGGCTTCTCCCCTGTCCACAGCCTCCTCCTCGCCCTCGGGCTCGTGGCCCTCTTCGTCTACCTGGCTTTGGGCTACCGCGCCTACTTCCGGCTGCCCGAGCCCAAGCCCGCCCCCCGGGGGGGGAAGGTGCTGGACACCAGCGTCCTGGTGGACGGCCGCGTGGCCGAGGTGGCGGCCGTGGGGTTTCTGGAGGGGCCCCTGTGGGTGCCCCACTTCGTCCTGAAGGAGCTCCAGCACTTCGCCGACAGCCAAGACCCCTTAAGGCGGGCCAAGGGGAGGCGGGGGCTGGAAACCCTGGAGCGCCTCAGGGAGGCCGCCCCCCTCGAGGTCCTGGAGACGACCCCCAAGGGGGAGTCCGTGGACGAGAAGCTCCTCTTCCTGGCCCGGGACCTCGAGGCCGCCCTGGTCACCAACGACCACGCCCTCCTGCAGATGGCCCGGATCTACGGGGTGAAGGCCCTCTCCATCCAGGCCCTGGCCCAGGCCCTAAGGCCCCAGCTCCAGGTGGGGGACACCCTGAAGCTTCTCATCCTCAAGGAGGGGAAGGAGCCCCACCAGGGGGTGGGCTACCTGGAGGACGGCTCCATGGTGGTGGTGGACGGGGGGAGCCGCTACCGGGGGCAGGAGATTGAGGTGGTGGTCACCCAGGCCATCCAGACCCAGGTGGGCCGCCTCTTCTTCGCCCGCCCCGCCCAAGGGGCTCAGTAGGTGGTGGCCTCCTCGTCCTGGAGGTCCCCCTCCACCCGCGCGTTCTCCAGGTCCGCCCGGCGGAGGAGCTCCAGCCGGATCAGGGCCGAGGTGTACCAGGGCTTCTCGGGGCGGCGCTTGACGGGAAGCCAGGGCCAGGCCCGCATCTGCTCAATGTACCCCCAGTTCTCGTAGACGTGGAACCCGTCCCGAAGCTCGGTGATCACGGCCCCGTTTTCCAGGAGGAAGCGCTGGAAGTCGGCCCACTTGGCGAGGCTCGCCTCCACGTGGGTCAGGCCCACGTAGCCGGCGCACCCCTCCCCCTCAAGGGCCAGAAGCCCCCGGCCCACGAAGGCCTGGAGGCCCAAAGGCCCCTCCACCGGGTCGGTGAAGAAGGTGTGGAAGGCGTGGACCCAGGCCTCGGGCAGAGGCTCCCGGAGGTCGTGGACGTGGGCCTCGAGGGGAAGCCCCTCGGCCTTGGCCGCCCGCTCCAGGAAGCGGACGATCCTGGGGTCGGCGTCCAGGACCACCACCCGCTTGGGCAGGCCCGTGAGGGCGGCGGCGAGGCCCGTGAGGTCGTCGTCCCCCAGGACCAGGACCTCCTTGCCCTCGAGGTCGCCCCAGTTCCAGGCCAAGGCCACCCGGGCCAGGGTGGACTCCGGGGTCACGTACCCCTGATCAAAGTCCTGGATGGCCTCGGGCCGCTCCTTGGCCCAGGCCAAAAACCGCTCCGCCGCCCGCCCCGGAAGCCTCTCCCCCACAAGCCCCCGGCCCTCGCAGGCGGGGCAGGCCGCCTCCCCAGGGCGGGGCGCCGGGACCTCCGCCAGGAGGTCCAGCCCCTCCTCCACCCGGAGAAGCCCCCGCCGGGCGAGGCCCTCCCAGATGGGCACGAGGAAGCGTAAGGGCACGCGGGAAAGCCGCACGGCCTCCCAAAGGTCCCGGGTTGCCCGGAGCGCCCCAAGGGTCCTCTCCACGTCCCGCCAGCCCACGGGAAGGCCCGTGGCCCGGCGCACCTCTTCCGCCACCTGGACCAGCGCTTCCTTGTTCACGCTCACCCCCTTTCCGGCCGTTTCCACGGCCCAAGGCCTATATAATGCCCTTGACCGGGGTCGCCCGGCAAGGGAGGTGGGTCTTGAACCTGCACGAGTATCAAGCGAAGGAGATCCTGGCCCGCTATGGGGTGCCCGTGCCGCCGGGAAAGGTGGCCTACACCCCCGAGGAGGCCAAACGGATCGCCGAGGAGTTCGGCAAGCGGGTGGTCATCAAGGCCCAGGTGCACGTGGGAGGGAGAGGAAAGGCGGGGGGCGTCAAGCTCGCCGACACCCCCCAGGAGGCCTACGAGAAGGCCCAGGCCATCCTGGGCATGAACATCAAGGGCCTTACCGTGAAGAAGGTCCTGGTGGCCGAGGCGGTGGACATCGCCAAGGAGTACTACGCGGGCCTCATCCTGGACCGGGCCAAGAAGCGGGTGGTCCTGATGCTCTCCAAGGAGGGGGGCGTGGACATTGAAGAGGTGGCCGCGGAGCGCCCCGAGGCCATCCACAAGTTCTGGATTGACCCCCACAAGGGGTTCCGCCCCTTTGAGGCCCGGGAGATGGTGAAGCGGGCGGGGCTCGAGGGCAACCTCAACAAGCTCGCCCAGGTCCTGGTGGCCCTCTACCGGGCCTACGAGGGCGTGGACGCCTCCATCGCCGAGATCAACCCCCTGGTGGTGACCACGGACGGCGGGATCGTCGCCGCCGACGCCAAGATCGTCCTGGACGACAACGCCCTCTTCCGCCACCCCGACCTCGCCGAGCTCAGGGAGGTGGAGGCCGAGCACCCCTTGGAGGTGGAGGCCAGCAACTACGGCTTCGCCTACGTGAAGCTTGATGGCAACATCGGCATCATCGGAAACGGGGCGGGCCTCGTGATGTACACCCTGGATCTGGTGAACCGGGTAGGGGGCAAGCCCGCCAACTTCCTGGACATCGGGGGCGGGGCCAAGGCGGATGTGGTCTACAACGCCCTCAAGGTGGTCCTCAAGGACCCCGACGTCAAGGGGGTCTTCATCAACATCTTCGGCGGCATCACCCGGGCGGACGAGGTGGCCAAGGGGGTGATCCGCGCCCTGGAGGAGGGCCTCCTCACCAAGCCCGTGGTGATGCGGGTGGCGGGCACCGCCGAGGAGGAGGCCAAGAAGCTTTTGGAGGGGAAGCCCGTCTACATGTACCCCACGTCCATTGAGGCGGCCAAGGTCATCGTGGCCATGGTGGGAGGTGCGGCGTGATCCTGGTGAACCGCGAGACCCGCGTCCTGGTCCAGGGCATCACCGGCCGGGAGGGGCAGTTCCACACCAAGCAGATGCTTTCCTACGGCACCAAGATCGTCGCCGGGGTCACCCCGGGCAAAGGGGGAATGGAGGTCCTAGGGGTCCCCGTCTACGACACGGTGAAGGAGGCGGTGGCCCACCACGAGGTGGACGCCTCCATCATCTTCGTGCCCGCCCCGGCCGCGGCGGACGCCGCCCTGGAAGCGGCCCACGCCGGGATCCCCCTCATCGTTCTCATCACCGAGGGCATCCCTACCCTGGACATGGTGCGGGCGGTGGAGGAGATCAAGGCCCTGGGAAGCCGCCTCATCGGGGGGAACTGCCCGGGGATCATCAGCGCCGAGGAGACCAAGATCGGGATCATGCCCGGCCACGTCTTCAAGCGGGGCCGGGTGGGGATCATCAGCCGCTCCGGCACCCTCACCTACGAGGCCGCAGCCGCCCTTTCCCAGGCGGGGCTCGGCACCACCACCACGGTGGGGATCGGGGGCGACCCCGTCATCGGCACCACCTTCAAGGACCTCCTCCCCCTCTTCAACGAGGACCCGGAGACGGAGGCCGTGGTCCTCATCGGGGAGATCGGCGGCTCCGACGAGGAGGAGGCGGCGGCTTGGGTGAAGGACCACATGAAGAAGCCGGTGGTGGGCTTCATCGGGGGCCGCTCCGCCCCCAAGGGCAAGCGCATGGGCCACGCCGGGGCCATCATCATGGGCAACGTGGGCACCCCGGAGTCCAAGCTCCGGGCCTTCGCCGAGGCGGGCATCCCCGTGGCCGACACCATTGACGAGATCGTGGAGCTGGTCAAGAAGGCCCTGGGCTAAAAAGGAGGTGGACGGTGAAGGCACCCGTACGCGTGGCGGTTACCGGAGCCGCGGGACAGATCGGCTACAGCCTCCTCTTCCGCATCGCCGCGGGGGAGATGCTGGGCAAGGACCAGCCGGTGATCCTCCAGCTTTTGGAGATCCCCCAGGCCATGAAGGCCCTGGAGGGCGTGGTCATGGAGCTGGAGGACTGCGCCTTCCCCCTGCTTGCGGGCCTCGAGGCCACCGACGACCCCAAGGTGGCCTTCAAGGACGCCGACTACGCCCTCCTGGTGGGGGCGGCCCCCCGCAAGGCGGGGATGGAGCGCCGGGACCTTCTGCAGGTGAACGGCAAGATCTTCACCGAGCAGGGCCGGGCCCTGGCCGAGGTGGCCAAGAAGGACGTCAAGGTGCTGGTGGTGGGCAACCCCGCCAACACCAACGCCCTCATCGCCTACAAGAACGCCCCCGGCCTCAACCCCCGGAACTTCACCGCCATGACCCGGCTGGACCACAACCGGGCCAAGGCCCAGCTCGCCAAGAAGACCGGGACGGGCGTGGACCGCATCCGCCGCATGACGGTGTGGGGCAACCACTCCTCCACCATGTTCCCCGACCTCTTCCACGCCGAGGTGGACGGCAGGCCCGCCCTGGAGCTCGTGGACATGGAGTGGTACGAGAAGGTCTTCATCCCCACCGTGGCCCAGCGGGGGGCGGCCATCATCCAGGCCCGGGGGGCCAGCAGCGCCGCCAGCGCCGCGAACGCCGCCATAGAGCATATCCGCGACTGGGCCCTGGGCACCCCGGAGGGGGACTGGGTCTCCATGGCCGTCCCCTCCCAAGGGGAGTACGGCATCCCCGAAGGCATCGTCTACTCCTTCCCGGTGACAGCCAAGGACGGAGCGTACCGGGTCGTGGAAGGCCTGGAGATCAACGAGTTCGCCCGCAAGCGCATGGAGATCACGGCCCAGGAACTCCTGGACGAGATGGAGCAGGTGAAGGCCCTGGGCCTCATCTGAGAGGCCGGCCTCAGAGCCCCCACCGCGCCCTGCGGTGGGGGCTTTATACCACCCCATGCTGGCGCAAGCCAGCATGGGGGCCCCGGCAAAAGCTCCCTGGGGAGCTTCCCCGGGCCCGTCGGGCGAAGGCAACCGGAAGGGTATTAGCCTTTGGGCCAGGCCTCGAGGGCCCAAGGGTAGACCACCCAGGCCGCCGTCTCCTCGGCGTAGAAGTCGGGGCGGTCCGGCACCCGGTTCCGCCCCGGCTTGAAGTGGAGGGTGGCCACCACAGGCACCCCGCCCGCTCGGCGCACCCGGGCCTTCACGGCAAAGGCCGTGCGCCCCGAGTCCCAAACGTCGTCCACCACCAGGACCCGCTTGCCGAAAAGGAGGACATCGGGGGGAAACTGCAGGAATACCGGCTCGGGCAAAGCCTCCTCCCCCTCGTAGAACATGACGGCGGCGGTGAGGATGTTCCGCGCGCCGAGGGCCTGGGCCAGAAGGGCGGTGGGGATGAGGCCTCCCCGCGCCACCCCCAGGACGAGGTCAAAAGGCTCCCCAGAAAGGGCCTCCGCCAGGCGGCGGACCAGCCGGAGGAGGTCCTCCCAGGAAAGGTGGAGGCGCTCCATCAGGCCTTGTCCAGCTCAAAAGCCTGGTGGACGGCCCTAAGCGCCGCCTCGGCGTACTCGGCGGGGATGATCACGGAGATGCGCACCTCGCTGGTGGCGATCATCTCAATGTTGGCCCCGGTGGAGGCCACCGCCTGGAACATCTTGGCGGGGACCTCCGGGGTGGAGGCGAGGCCCACGCCCACGATGGAGACCTTGGCGATGTCCGGCCTCAAGATGGCCTCGCCCCCGATCTCGGCGAGGACGGGCTCCAAAGCCTCCAGGGCCTCCTGGGCGAAGTCCTTCTTCACCGTGAAGGCCATCTGCTGCCTCGAGGGGTCGTGGCCGGGAACCCCCTGGATGATCATGTCCACGGCGATGCCCCGCTCGGCCAGGGCCTGGAAGACCTTGGCCGCGATGCCCGGCTGGTCCGGGATGCCGATAAGCCCGATCTGGGCGTGGTCCAGGTCCAAGGCCACGCCCGTCACCGCCTTGTCCATCTCCATGGCGACCTCCTTCACCAGGGTACCGGGGTTGTAGGAGAAGCTAGAGCGCACGTGGAGGACCACCCCGTAGCGCTTGGCGTAGTAGACCGCCCGGGGGTGGAGGACCCTGGCCCCCAAAGCGGCCATCTCCAGCATCTGGTCGTAGCCGATGACGGAAAGCTTCCTCGCCTCGGGGATCAGGTGGGGGTCCGTGGTGTAGACCCCCTCCGTGTCCG
>Ga0228672_1001117_pt1 | contig 11066 bp, 11 predicted proteins | sample 90DmetaG_FD_182788 | JGI IMG/M metagenome (GOLD analysis project Ga0228672, IMG submission 182788) | Seawater microbial communities from Monterey Bay, California, United States - 90D | ecosystem: Environmental > Aquatic > Marine > Coastal | place: USA: California | collected 2016-11-08 | reverse complement strand
ACTACAATGAGGCCAGGAGAAAGGACAGAGAGTCGATTCTGTAAGTTAAGAAGTAGTGAATTCATAAACAACAATATTTTACTTTAATTGAAAAATATAAATCGTAGTATCATGATAGTTTTAATAATAAGAGGAGTTCTATATGAACGTATGCATTGTATCTACCTTTGAAGGTACGACTGAGGACTACATGGACATGTTTAATGCGACTAAAGAAAAGGGCCAGGGCTTTATGCAGGATTATGAGCTAGGAGTTATCAGAGAAGGCAAGGTCATGCTCATGATGCACATTACGGATATGACTAAAATGCAGGAAGTTATGGGCTCAGAGGAAATGCAGGCATGGGACGAAAAGTTTAATTGCGTGGATGAAATCTATGCTCTTGATCAAATGAATTAATGACTGTCCAGCATAAACACCTAATCGTCAGGGCTGAAGTTAATAAACCTCCTACTAATCAGAAATGGGCACACTCCTGGCTGACAGACCTCGTCTCTAAAATTGGCATGCAAATATGTCAAGGCCCCATTACAACTTATCTGGATATGCCGGGGAACAGAGGCTTAACCGGGTTAGTTATTATTGAAACGTCTCACATAGCGCTTCATTGCTGGGATGAATCAGATCCAGGACTGATGCAGCTTGATGTTTACACCTGTGGCAATCTTCAGACTAAGGTAATCTTTGAGGAAATCAAACAGTTTGCTCCTGTAAAGGTTGAGTATAAGTTTTTGGATAGAGAGCACGAGTTAACAGAAATCGAACTATAATTTCTATTTTTTTTAATTTAAGTGTTGCAATGATTAGTCTACTATCCCCTTTAACCTTTAATAGAGGCCCATCCCTTAAGAATCGCTTCATGCTTGCACCCCTGACCAATACTCAGAGCTTTGAGGACGGTAAGCTCTCTGATGAAGAGTTTAGATGGCTTACCATGCGCTCAGAGGGAGGCTTTGGACTGACCATGACTTGTGCGTCACATGTACAAGATATTGGTAAAGGGTTTCCAGGGCAGCTAGGTGTTTACTCAGATGACCACCTAGAAGGTCTAAAGCATCTATCTTCGGAAATTAAAGCAAATGGCAGTGTTTCTATCTGTCAGTTACATCATGCTGGCATGAGATCTCCTGAAGAACTAATTAAACAAAGACCTGTTTGCCCCTCTGACAATGAAAAATTTGGTGCTAGAGGACTTTCAATTGATGAGGTTGAGAACCTTAGAGATGACTTTATTAGAGCAGCAATTCGATCTGAAGAGGCAGGGTTTGATGGCGTTGAACTTCATGGTGCTCACGGATACATCTTGGCACAATTTTTAAGCTCAGAAATTAATAGGCGCGAGGATCAGTACGGGCAAACTTTGAGCAATCGATCAAGACTCCTCTATGAAATTATCGATGGCATCAGAGAAAAGTGTCGCAAAGACTTCATTGTTGGGGTTCGGCTTTCTCCAGAAAGATTTGGATTAAAGCTTGGAGAGATAACCTTTCTTGCTGAAGAGCTCATGACCTCAAACAAGATTGACTTTTTAGATATGTCTCTTTGGGACGTGTTTAAAGAGCCAGAGGAAGAGGAATTTAAGGGCAAGAAATTAATCACTTATTTCACAGAACTTAAGAGAGGCAATACTCGCCTAGGCGTTGCTGGAGCAATAAAAACCCCTCAAGATGCTGAAAAAACTTTGGCGGAAGGTGTTGACTGGATCATGCTCGGAAGAGCGGCCATATTAAACCATAACTTCCCAAAGTTATATGAAGCGAATTCAAGCTTCTTACCTGCTGAAATTCCTGTCACAGAAGAGTATTTAAAAAGCGAAGGTCTTTCAGAAAAGTTTATTCAGTACATTGAAAAATGGGGCTTCACTTGAGAAATTAATAATTTTTGATTAGATGATTAATTAAGTATTGCTCATCTCTTTTATTTAGATATTTGCTATAAACAAACCCTCATATTTGTAACTAACCAATCTTGTTATAATTGCCTATAAATTTTTTAAAAAAATTAATTTATCAAAATGCATAAAATTCGTCCATTAAGAAATGCAAAATCAAATTAAATCTTCAATTTCACTTTATAATTCTGGGCAATTTCAAGAGGCCTTAGCGTTAATAATAGGTCTCATAAAAGAAAGCCCCAGAGAAGCTATACTGCACAATATAAGTGGCGCTTGTTACTCAGCATTGGGGCAGTCAGAAGATGCAATTGATAGCTTCACTAAAGCGGTAGTTATTAAACCAGATTATGCAGAGGCTCATAATAGTCTTGGAGTGTCACTACAATCAACTAAGCAACTCAAAAAGGCCGTTAAAAGCTTCGAGCATGCAATTTCCGCTTCCCCAAATTATGCAGAAGCACATAATAACCTGGGAAATGCATTTAAAACCTTAAACCAATTAGATCAAGCTGCTGCTTGTTATAAAAAATCAATAACTATAAAACCGGGATTTGCAATAGCTCATTTCAACCTGGGATTAATTTTTTATCTTCAAAAAGATTTATTCAATGCTATAAAGTCCTATGAGAAGGCCATTGAAATCAATCCAAGGTACTTTGAAGCACACAATAATCTTGGAATCACGCTTCAATTTTTTGGAAAAATCGACCTTGCTGTTCAGAGTTACAAAAATGCCATTTCAATTAAGCCTGATTTTTTAGATGCTCAAATTAATTTGGGAGTAATCCTTACCGAACTAGGAAAATTAAGTGAAGCAAAATCCTCTCTAAGAAAAGCTCTCTCTATTGATTCAAATTCGGCTCTAGCTCACAATAGTCTTGGAAATGTCTTAAAGGATCAAGGCAACTTTGATGAAGCTGAAGTTTGCTTCAAAAAAGCAATTGAAATCAATCCAGATTTTACAAATGCTTTCAACAATTTAGGCATTGTCTTATATGCTAAGGGCAATATAGATACCTCATTAGAAAATCTAAAAAAAGCATACTCAATTAATCCAGAATCAAAATTACTGCTAACCGTCATTGGCTCCAAGAGCAACCTAAGTTCTGAAAGTCTCTCAGCTAGTGATCGTTTGTCAACAAACCCTCTCATTCTCAACAGAGAGATAGAGGATAAACTTATTGATATTCTCTATGATATGCACTCTATTGAGCTAGATGAAGTTAGAGATCCTGGTTATGGAAATGCAAAAGGCTCCGACATCAGGAAAAGCTTTTTTGAAAGCGATCATCCTATAGTTAAATTGGTTGAAAAAGATTTAATCAATATAATGAAAGATGCTGTCAATGCAGATATTTATATCGATGAGTCATGGTTTGTCATCTTGGGGGCTGGTGGAGGACTTAATAGTCACAATCATTTATCTTATCTTGATAAAGATTCAACGCTCAATCTAGCCAGTCAAAAATACAGTCTGGTTTATTATGTTTCTTCTGGAGATCAAGATTGCACTGAACCAGGCTTTTTGAAGCTTTATGAGCCCAATGAAGATATACTACCAACCAAAGGCATGGTTTTAATCTTCCCAGCTGATAGGCCCCATTCGGTTATTTATAACGGAACAAAGGATAGAGTTATAATTGGAATTAATTTCTATAGCTTGTAGCTTAATTAAACTGATTAAATAGAACTATTAGTCTTCAAACGCAAAATTTGCTTTTATAGGAATGAGTTGATCTCTGCCTAAAATCATATCTGCAGCTCGAGCAGCTATCATTTGAGTAGGTGCATTTAAGTTTCCAGAAATAATTTGTGGCATGACTGACGCGTCAACAACACGCAGTCTTTCAATTCCTCGAACCTTCATTTGGTCATCAACAACCGACATATCATCATTGCCCATTGCACATGAACAACTCGGGTGATAATCTGTCTCTGCGGCGGATTTAATAAATTCAATAATTTGGGCATCAGACTGTACTTTCGGTCCCGGTATTAGTTCAATCCCCCTGAATTCATCAAAAGCTGGCTGTAAAATGAGTTCTCGAGCTTTTTTGACTCCATTTAGCATTTCAGATAAATCCTCTGGATGTTGCAAGTAATTGAAAGTTATTAATGGCTTATCGAGTGGATTTGCTGACTTCAAAGTGACTTGTCCCCTGCTTCGAGGTCGAAGCTGATCGATATGTATTGCGAAAGCTTGAAGGAGGGATATTTTTTCAGCATTGTATTCAAATCCTACTGGACCAAAGTGATACTGAATGTCTGGATATATTGCATTTAAACTACTTTTTATGAGTCCGCCTGCCTCCCATATGTTTGATGACGCGATCCCCTTTCGAGTAAAGACCCATCTGATGCCAGTTGCTAATTTACGATGAGGCTGATTAACCTTATGAATAGGAAAACTTTTTTTGCATGCGTACTGAAGTATGATGCATGAGTGGTCTTGTAGGTTTTGACCAACACCTGGAAGATCAACGTGAACCTCTATTCCATGCTCTTTTAGGTGTTCTGAAGGACCAATACCTGACAGCATTAGCAGGTGCGGTGAGTTAATCGCACCGCCCGATAGGATTACTTCTTTATTGGCCTCTACTGAGTGAATCTTACCTTTGTGCTGAAAGGTCACTCCGCTGACTGAATGACCCTCAATATTAATTTTCAAGACCTGCGCTCTTGAGAGCAGCGTTATGTTTCCTCTCTCAAGAGCAGGCTTAAGGTGTGCAATTGCAGCACTGCACCGTCTTCCATTTTTTTTTGTGGCATCAAGCCTTGCTATGCCTTCAGGGTTATAGCCATTAAGATCCTCTGAATAACCCTGTCCAGACTGAGGCCCCGCCTCTTCAAAGGCATCAAACAAGGGGTTATCGAAAGAGCCTTTTGAAACCCCTAAATTTCCACTACCGCCTCGCCAAAGATTTTCACCACGATCTGATGATTCACCCGACTTAAAATAAGGCAAGCACTGATCATAAGACCAGTCCTTTAATCCAAATTCAGATTGCCATCGATCATAGTCTAATGGGTGGCCTCGCATATACACCATTGAGTTAATCGACGATGAGCCTCCAACCACTTTACCTCGGGGTATAGGTATGTTTCGATTAAAAAGCTCTAGCTCGTCCTGACTGGAATAGTTCCAGTTAATCTTTGGATTTCTGTAGGCTTTATAGACGCCAGCAGGAATATGGATCATCAAATTGTAATCCATTGGACCTGCTTCTAATATCAAGATTTTATTATTCGAATCTTCGCCAAGCTTGTTAGCAAGAACACACCCTGCTGAACCTGCCCCAACGATTAAATAATCATAATTATTCATATAGACTTTTGTTTACAAAATGTAATGTAATAGCTTAATTATCATATGAAAAATTAATTAATAATTGTAAATCTTGAAACGGGGATCTTTATCCTAATTTAACCCATTGCTTGAAGTTTGTAAGGTGTTCTGACTACGCCCATTTCTTCGGCCATTTTTTTAGCTGCGTCCGAGTTAAACATAGCCATCATGCCCGCCGGGTCAAACACGTCCACAACAACAATAGCAGTATGGTCATCCACTTTTCCAACTTTAGCATCTCTTGAGAATTGTAATCTTTGATCTTCTAAAGCATCAAAGCCCTTCTTCCATTCATCGAACGTTCCATTACTTATTTCAATCATAACCATTGTATTCATTATCATCTCCTTAGTTTATTATTAGGGTTTTTAGTCCTTTGCAAACTTAGTATATATTCAGAGTGGTACTGAGGTCAAGTTGGTAGATTTTTTGCCTTTATAGATATAACTACAGTAAGACATCTCAATTTGTTTATACAGTTTTGAACTATAATTCAACAACATACAATTATTATCTTCTTGAAATTTAATTTGGATTTATATGAAAATAGTTATTCATATGGGCCTTCATAAAACGGGCTCAACTTCATTTCAAAACTTTCTAAGCCTGAATAAATTAGTCCTAATGGATGCTGGCATCCTCTATCCCAATATTGACAATAATGAGGAGTCACACTGGATAATTCCAAATCAAATAATTCTCGAAAATTGGACTTATTTAGAGAATTATTTCAAGGAGATTATTTTGATTGCAAATAAAAATAATCTCAAAACTATTTTTATTTCTTCTGAAGACATATCAATTTTACTAACAGAAAGCTATAGAGTAAACAAATTTGAAAATTTAATTACTCGTCTTGGTATTGCAGAAATTGAATGGGTTTGTGTTTTACGTAATCAATGGGATTATTTTAATTCACTATATGCTGAAATGTCAAAACATAAAGTATGTTTGAACTATGCATCTGCTGGAGAGGAAATAATTAATTTTGGTCAGATTTCTATGGGGAATGACAGATTTAGATATCGATTTGCCTTTGATTATGATTATTTTATAGACAAATTCTTGGGAGAAACTAAAGGCTCTTTTTCAGCTATTTCTTATGAAAGTTTTATTTCGAATAAATTTATTGGAAAAGAACTAATAAATACGTATATTGATTCTGATAAAAAAACAAAATTTTGGTTATCTAATCTTATCAAAAGTGAAAAAATAAATTCCCGTCCTGATGCTGATACTATTGAGATTGATTACCTTGCTAATTTTTTAGGCATTTCAATGACAAATGAGATTTTTGAAAACAATCAAAATTCATTTGTTCCCATAATTCAAAACCGTCATGGAATGATTGATTTGGTTTCTAAAGATTTAAATAATAGATTTTTAGAGAGATTTCCAATTGTCAGTAATTTTCTTTAAACTAAATTCATCCTAAACCTTTTATGCTGAGTGCTTTTTAAATAAGCATCTTCTTAACTGTATAGTTCACCAGAGCAATTTAAGACCCTTTGATTCAGTCCAATTTGATAGCGATTTTACGTTTAAATAATTATTTAGTTTTCTTCTATTCGTCTCATAGTGAATACCCCCATGATAACTAGGACCAAGCTGTTTAGCATCCATAGCGGTGCAACAATACTGTCAACATTATTCTCTAGCTGCTCAGGACTAAGAATAGCTAGAAAGGCGAACATAACAAAAGAGACAAGTACTAGAGCCCATGATAGCCAGCTAGGGAAAAGATTCGTTCGTAAATAACCCAATCCAGTTACGGAGTAACCAAGATACATAATTGACCAACCCGTCCATGCAATCGCACCACCGATCAGGGTAGATTCGACACTAATCTCAGCGCTATTGATGGCGTCAGAAACCAGCCCTATACTGAGACCAATGACCATCATAAGTAGACCAGCATCTATATGAGTATTCCTAGAAACATTTCTAGTCATCATAAAAGCCAGCGGAATAGTCACCAATGTATAAGCTGCAATTTTTTCAGTATGTGCCTTACTTAAGAGGCCAGTTTCACCAATTAACATATAAACAACTAGTGAGCCAAGACCTGCAATTATAAATAGAATTCCATTTACTTTTTTATCTGACATTATTTTCCCCTTTTATTAAATAGAATATTAGTCTACATAATAACTGCATTCTTTGATGACTTCACCAAATCTTTGTCTAATTAACTTTTAAACTTCATCGTGTGAAATGGCCTTGATTGTAGAATTACATTTCTTTAAATAGTTAAGGATAAGTTATGAAAAGATTACTACCCGTTGTTCTAATAAGCTTAATGTTTTCATCAATGGCATTTGCAGGGTCATGCCCAATGCTCAAGTCAGAAGTTGAAAGTAAAATTGCTGCATTAGACCAAACACAACACGCGACATTAATCAGTATTGCACTCATGCTTCATGAGGAAGGTGTTAAAGCACACGACTCTGGAGATCACGGAATGTCAGAAGAGCTTCTCAATGGGGCACTCAGACTCTTGGATGTCTAAAACTTTATTGATTCATCAAATGCGCCTTAGATTTCTAGGGCGCTCAAATTCATAATTATTTTTCAGGCGTCTTTTTGTTAGCCTGTATTTCCCAAAGTCTTGCATATTGACCGTTGAGATTAAGTAGCTCCTGGTGTTTACCTTGCTCTGCAATGACTCCGTTATCAAGCACAATAATTTGATCGGCATCAACAATGGTGGAAAGGCGATGAGCAATCACCAGGGTAGAGTGCTTATGAGCCAAACTCACCAGTGCCTTTTGGACCATTTTCTCAGAGTATGAATCGAGAGCAGATGTAGCTTCATCAAAAATCAGTATTTGCGGGTTTTTTAATAAGACTCTCGCAATAGCAAGCCGCTGTTTTTCTCCGCCTGAGAGCTTTAATCCTCTCTCACCGACTAGCGTTTCGTAGCCTTGAGGCAAAGAGTCTATAAAACTATCTATAAAACTAAGCTTGGCTGCCCTCTTCACTTCTGCTTCAGTAGCGCCAGCGCTTCCATAAGCTATGTTGTAGTATATGGTTTCATTAAACATAACTGGGTCCTGAGGAACCACACCCATAGCGCCTCTAACTGAGTCTTGTGTAAATAATTTAATGTCTTGCTGGTCAATGCTTATTTCACCATTTGAAAGATCATAAAACCGAAACAACAGTTTAGCAAGCGTTGATTTGCCAGCACCTGAGGCACCAACAATCGCTATTTTTTGTCCAGGCTTAAGATCAAAGCTGATGTTTTTTAAAACCTCATTCTTTCCAGGATAGGCGAAAGTGACGTTGTTAAATTTAACCTCGCCTTGAGCAACAATAAGATCTTTGGCATTCTCAATATCCGTGACCTTAGAGGAGCGCTCTAGCAGGTCAAACATGTTATTCATATCGATGAAGTTGTGTTTGATCTGACGATAAATGATGCCTAAACCGCCGAGTGGAATAAAGAGCTGAAGGAGGAGCGCTTGAATCATGATGAGATCACCCAAGCTCAGAGCCTTATTTACGACACCTTGCGCCGCCATAATTAAGATAATAGTCACTCCGATAGCAATGACCGCGCCTTGAACAAAATTAAGCGCCGTCATTGAAGTAAAGCTTTTAGTGGCTAGGTTCTCCCAGCGCTGCATCGTTTCACCATAACGATCGACTTCAAATTTTTCTTGATTAAAGTATTTGACTGTCTCGTAATTTATCAGGCTGTCCACAGCGTTGGTATTGGCCTCAGACTGCATATCATTCATTTGGTAGCGATACTTCATACGCCAAGTGGTAATGGCAAATGTGAGTGCAACATAAAAGAGCACAGTCAACAGAGAGACGCCTGCAAAAAGAAGATTATAATTGAGCCATAAAATGCCAATAACGAGACAAATCTCAAACAATGAAGGCAGAATATTAAAAACAAAAATAGACAGCAAGGTAGATACGCTCTGTGTCCCTCTATCAATATCACGAGTAATGCCTCCGATACGACGATCTAGATGAAAGGATAAATCCAAAGTATGTAAATGCTTAAAGACGCCCAGTGCAATCAAATTCATTGCGTGGTAACGCACCTTAGCAAAAATGGCATCACGGAGCTCATTAAACAGAGAACTGGCAAGTCTTAAAAGACCATAAGCAAGCAGCATACCAAGCGGCAATATCAGGACTAAATTGGTTTGATCAAGGCTATCCACAATCTCTTTTAAAGCAAGAGGAACAGCCACATTCGCTAGTTTTGCTAGCATTAAAAAACTAACCGCCCAAATAACGCGTGCTCGCATTTTTATTAGATATGGCAAAAGCTTCTTTAAGACCTTAATGTCTCTGGTTTTAAAGTCGTAAGCTATAGTTTGATTGCTCTTTGATTTCATTAAGTTTTGCTAAAGATTAATGAAGCTTTATTGAAAGTTGAAAAGTATAAAGTAACCCCTACTAACTTATGAAACTATATTTGTAATACTGAATTACTATAGTTTGACTTTGAGATAACAAACGGAGCCTCTTGCTGCTTGTCATACAATCATCAAGAACCTCTCTTAAAGATAAAGCTAATTTGGACTTTAGTTCAAGTTAATATACAATCTCAGCATGACTAAGAAAAAGGGTTTAAAAGACGCGTATTCACTAAAGACCCCTGAGGCTTCTATAAATTTATATAAGACTTGGGCTTCGACCTATGATGATGATTTTGCCAAGCATAATGACTACCGATCTCCAATAGAAATTGCGAAATATTTTGAAAAATATTCTAATGATGAAAACACACCTATCCTTGATGTTGGCGCAGGAACAGGACTCATTGGAGAATGTTTAAATCTAGATTCAAAAGAAATAGATGCTATTGATATTTCACCAGAAATGCTCAAAATTGCTACTACAAAAAATTGTTATTCAAAGATAATCGAGGCAGACTTATCCAAAGAGCTATCAATAAATGACAACCACTACGGTGCCATTGTTAGTGCAGGAACTTTTACACATGGGCACGTTGGGCCTAATGTATTAGATGAGCTCATAAGGGTAACCCGACCTGATGGTCTGTTTGTTTTTACGGTTCACTCTAAGTTATTTAAAAAAGCTGGTTTTGATAAGAAACTTTTAGAAATTAAAAAGAGTATTACTGAGCCAATTTTCCATAAAGTAGATGCTTATGGAAACAATCCAGATAAAGATCATGGGAGTGACCAAGTCATCATCACAGTATTTAGAAAAAGATAACTGATTTAATATGGAGAGTTTTAATTATGAATGAAAAAATGTTAAGACCGATCAGTCAAAATGAAATTGAACAATTTGACCATGACGGCGTTATTTTATTAAAAGAAATGTTTGACTCAGAATGGATTAGCACTTTGAGTCAGGGGCTCGATAAGAATATTGATTTGCCTTCCAATCGCTCTAGAATCTGGGATCGAGATGAAAATGGTCGAACCATGTTTTATGACGCGCAAGCCTGGCAAAACATATCTGAATACCAAAATTTTATTTTTAATTCCCCAGCAGCAGCTATCGCTGGAAAACTAATGAATTCAAGCCAAATTAATTTTTACTTTGATGCCGTATTTGTTCGCTCGCCAGGCTCCCAATTTTCAACGCCTTGGCACCAAGACGAGCCCTACTGGTCGGTTGAGGGTTATAACACTTGCACGATTTGGATGCCGCTTGTGCCAGTAAAGCGAGAAAATGCGTTAGCTTTTGTTCCTGGCTCTCATAGATTTGATTCAACCTTCTACCAGTTCAATTTTGGCAGTCTAAACCCAGACAAAATAAAAGATGTGGATGAAACAAATTTTGATGGCATTACCGATGTCGAGTTCCCAGATATTGCAGCGAATCCA
>Ga0228672_1001116_pt1 | contig 11073 bp, 5 predicted proteins | sample 90DmetaG_FD_182788 | JGI IMG/M metagenome (GOLD analysis project Ga0228672, IMG submission 182788) | Seawater microbial communities from Monterey Bay, California, United States - 90D | ecosystem: Environmental > Aquatic > Marine > Coastal | place: USA: California | collected 2016-11-08 | reverse complement strand
AACCCCAGTGAGTTTTAAAAATTATAAAAATTATTATAACAAAAATAATTATAATTAATTATATAATTATTTAATTTATTGAAAATAATAATTCTTATTATATATTTATCTATATTTATCTATAATTAATAAATTAATCTTAAAATGTAAGAAAATTAATCACCTGAAAATACATAAAGTATTCTAGGTAATACTATGCTATATTTACCTTAAGAGCAGTAGTTTATCTCTGTAGATGGAAATATTTGCTCTAAATTTGACAGCAATTTAGAATAGTAGGATCTTTTCGAGTTAAAAGCCTAATAATAGGAATCAGAGGACTCATCTCATAATATCAATTATGGTTAGTAAATCTTAAAGTTCAGCAATGAAAAATCTAGTGATAAGATTTATATCTCATCTTCTGGTTTCATGGCTTCTTGTTTCTTGGAAAAAGAAAATTTATTAGTGGCTAATAAAGGATTTACCCAAGGAGAACATTACTGGGAATTGATTACTCCTATTAATTGCAATGGAATGCAAATGGGAGTTGTAGAAGAAGACTATAACCTAAATGAACTCAATATTAACAAAGAAAACAGCAAAATTATCTTGTAAAGCTTCAGAACAACAACATCAAGAACTATTGGTAAATATTTATCATATATGATTTATTGTTATAATCTGATTTTAATATTACTTTATAATAGCTATAATTTATTTTTAATATAATTTATAGCTATAAAAATTGTAGTTTGTATAAATTTGTCATCATTATTAAAATATATGACACTTATTTTAATTACTTTATTTTATAAAAAATTTATATAATAATGTGATAAATTATAATGAATTATAAAATAATATTTAAGGTTTAAAGTTGAATTTTAAAAATTTGACATTATAATATTGGTTGAATTAAAATTACTAAGCCCATAGAATAAAATAAATAAAAAAAAATAAAAAGTATTATCCATGCATATTATTTATAAATACAAGAATTCCACCAATAGGAAGTTAAATAATTTTGAATCCATTCGTTTAAGACATTGAAAAGAATATATTGAAATATAGTAGTTAATAGATGATAGAATAAAGTGATGAAAAAAATGAGAATCTGATGTTAAAATTATTAAATTTATTTAATACTATAAAGAATATACAGTATAAAAGCAATAATAAAAACATGGATTTATACGAATCTTAATTTCATTATGTTAAGTAAAATAAAAATTTGATAATATAATAAAATGATAAATTAAAGCTAATAAGATAGAATAATATGAATTAATTTGATTTGAATAATTTATTTAGAAATAAGCCAAATTAACTGTAAGATATTGTTTATTTATAAATTAAACTTTAAGATTTGAAATATCTATTAATAAATTGTATGCTTAGTTTATAAAATGATATAATAATAAAATTAGTAGATTCAGTTTAATAATATTTAGACAATAATAATGTAATATTAAATAAATAATAGGTAAATAATGAGTTTGATAATGTTATGATATAAATTGAATATAAAAATGCATATGATGCAGTATAATACATGATAAATAATTAAACTAGCTTAACATAGATAGATTATATGAATTTATAAATTTTATTACATTTAGATGAATAATTATATTAAATGATATAACATTAAGATACATCTTAAGATATTTAAAATCTATATGAATAAACTAACCGTTCCTTTTCTTCTTTTAATAGACTATAAAGTTTGATGAATTATAGCCCATATCCTTATGATTAAATTCAATTAGCTGAACAAGTCATTTTAAATTTATTTAGGGAATACTCAATTCTCATGATTTATTATAAAATATTAGACATTTTTTAAACATTTCTTAAGAAACTGAATCATTATCATTGTTAAATAATATAGAAAAACCCTTACTATAATAATTATAAAATTAACTGCCTTAAAATAAAATGCTTGAAGGATTGCCCAATCCTAATGTTCCCCTTAATATTTCTATTAATAATTTACCATTTGTAAATGTCAAAGATCTTAAAAAAGTTTTAACTAATCAAGATTCACATTTTATAGTTACAGTAGATTAAAATGCATAAATAATAATATGGAATACTGAATTAACATTATATAATCTTATTCAAAACAATTTTAAAGAGAAATAAGATAACAAATAAATCAAGCCTCAAAATTCTGATGAAAAATAAGCTGTTTTTCATTAATTGATAAATGAAGATTTTTTTGACATTTATGATGATGTCAAAGATCAAGAGGAAAAAGACAAAAGTGAAGATGTTATTCCTGATTAAGATTTTCTAGTTTAATTAGTTTAGATGGGGTATTCAATTGAAGTCTCAAGAATAGCTTTAAAATAAGTAAAAAATGCTGGAATTCCAGAGGCTGTTGATGTCTTACCTTAAATTATATAAGATATAGAAAAAGAGAAAAAAATTGGAAAATTAGAAAAAGGTTTGAATTAGATTTGGGAATGTCCTGATTGTACTTTTTTAAATTAAAATCACAATCCAACATGTGATGTTTGTGAGAGATTACCCCCTTAATAAGCTTATTAGATTTTAGTAAAAGAAGAAGAAGAGGAAATTGAAGAAAAACCAAAATAACCAAATATTAATGAATCAATAAAAGAATAATTATAAGCTGCTGAAATAAAGAAATAAGATAAAAAGAAAAATAAGAAAGAATTTTTATAGAAATCAAAATTAGTAGGATAATTTTAATTTTTATCTAAAATTTCAAAAAGATATCCAATGAATGTGGGAGTTATTTTATAATATAATAATTAAATAAAAATACGTATAAGAAGATTTGGTTATTGTGATGAATATTTGAATTAATATTATACTTACAATAATAAATAAGAAAGTTAAGAATATATATGTAATATTTACGGAAGAGTTTTGCCTATAAAAAAAGAGAATAATTAAGAATTAGAGAATTTTTTATTTAGTTAAGAGTCTAGAAATACAATTGAAGTTTTAGGTCCTATATTTAATGGAAAAGATTGTAATATATGGGAAGAATTAGAGAGTTTTGACATAAATTTAGAGTCAGATTAAATTATAGATTACAAAATAGTGTAATATTAGGAATAAGATATAGAAAAATATAATTTATATGTTTTAACACAATAAGATAACATAAATTATTTGATTTAATATGATTTAAGCATAGTAAATTTTAATTATGAAACAAAAAAGAATATTTCATACAAATAAATATAGAAAACTTAATTAGATATAAAGATTATTGGTAATGCTTCATTATCAATTAAAAATAATGTCATATAAATATATAATCAAAATCAAATTTATAACATAAATGATTTATCATCTAAAAATTTAGATTTCACATTTGTTGAATTTAAAAAAGCATAAAAAAGTATTTATTTTTTATATTAATAGACATAGATTATATTGTTGGATAAAAAAATAATAAAAATTACATGTATTTTGACAAAAATCAATTTATTGTCAATAATTAAATTTAAGAGTAATAATTATAAGAGCCAAATTCATAAGATATAACATAAGATTTAATAAATTATATAAAGAAAATTATTTAACATAAATATTTATATTCAATTAGTAATTCATAGATTCAATCTTGTTTAGACTAAAATAATAATACAACAAAACATTATTGGCAATTCGAAAATTATAATCAAATTTATCAAATTGAGTTTGATCAGCCTTAATGTATAATTGGTGCATATTTAAATATCTATAATAATATATAATAACAATAAAAAAAAAAACAATAAAAAGAAATAAGATCATCTATTTAAACAAATAATTTATTCATTCCACTAAGAGTAGCATCATTTAGTGGAGCACAATACAATTCTTAAACTTAAGTTTGTAATTTAGTCTATCCAAAAGATCAATTTATAAGTAATTATCCAAATACATCGTTTATTTTTGAAAATCTACATAAAAAAACTATGTTAGTTAATTCTGTAAAAGTAATTATTATTATAATTAGGTAATTTCATAAGAAAAACCGTAAAATGGTGGATATCCAATAGGATCTGGACTTGTTTTCACATCAAATACACTCTCTGAATTATTCAAAATTGATAAATTCATTAAAATGACACCATAATAATATAAATAATGGTTCATTACTAAAAAAGATTAAGAATTCTATCCTTGGGAGCCAGTTGGTTGCTTTTAAGAAGATAAATTTCATTTTGAGTTAGACGTGAAAAGACCAAGTAAATATGTTATGTTGATCCCCACAAATACTAGAAAAATTCCATCTGACTATACTAAAAATTTTGACACTTCATCGATTGAAATCCAATTTTTTGGAGTGTAAGGAATCGTGTTAGATGATGATAATGATATGTTCTAAATAGAGAACGATACAAAATGCTCAAATACAAATATAAATGTATAATATTATGCCGACAATTAATGGCATGAAATAAAAGAAATAAAATAAAACTAATAGACTTTTTAATTAATGAATATAAATGAGTTATATGTATAAAAGATAAGATTTTAAATAGACAAAGAATTGTAAGATGTAGCAGGTGTTTCTTTATAAGCATATACAAATTAATATTCAAAAACATAATATTAATAATTTATTAAATAATTGAACGATTATAATGTATTTTACAAAAAAATAGTGGATTAAATAGTAAGTGATTAGCAATAATTAAGAATAAACTCAATAAAATTAATGAATTAAATATTGGTTACTATGCCATAACATGTAATTAATGTTTTTAATGACTTAAATTTCGATTAGTTTATATAATTGAATATATTTTAATAAGATGGCTCTTATCTTATAGATGTAAAAACATTTGTTTATCATTTAATAAATAATTAAGATATATATAATAAAATATTATTGATAATATAAAATTGTCTTAAAAATATTCAAGATTATAAAATTACTATTTAAGGATTGTAAGGATTTATTATAATTCTTAACTTTTTCAGTTAAAATATTGAGGATGATACATTGCAAATTATATATCAAATAGCATAGAATATTAAAAAATTAAAAAAAGTAGAATATAATATATTGCGTACATAATATAATTTACCATGTTTATCATTCGAGAAATAACTATTTTCAAATTAAAATATTAGTTTAGTCGATACACATTTGTAATAAGAAGAATAATAATAAAGCTTCATTCCTATTAGATTTATTTCTACAAATACTTATTGTGGACAAGAGATTATCATCAATCTTTAATAAACTTATAGTATAAAAGAAATATTGTTCTCAATTGAAGGAAATCAAAAAAATAAAGAAATAAGTAAAATCATATAGAGACTAAATTTATAAATATATGAGGTTATACCTTAAGATAATGGATTTGTTAGAAAATTATTACATAATGAAAAAATATAAAACTCAATTTTCTTTTAATTAACAAATTTGGCTTATGATAAAAACAAATTTGAAGACTATTTTGAGGAAATTTAAAATTTAGATTGTTTAGGGATAGGAAATATAGATATAAAAGCAAAATATCTGATTATATAAATATCTCACTAATTATAGCCTCATTAGCAAACAATTGAAGAGAAAATTCCACCAAATTTGATTTTCCCTATGTTAAAAGGAGAAAAAAGCAATAAAAATTATGTAAATATAGTTGAGATAGACGAATAATTTGATAATATAAAATCAAAATAAGAATAAATTACAACATAAAATAAATAAAAATTTGTATAATAAGCAATTAATTCAAATAAATATTTTTATAAAAATGAATCTTTAGATAGTATAGACACGTAAATTTAACCAGATGAAAAAGAAAATTTATAAAATAGATTAGAAATTTTATAGAATGAGCTATCATAATTTTTGAATAATAATAGAGATAATAGAAATTCATAACAAGTTATTGATTTATGTAAATAAATTGAAGAGATATAAATAAAATTAATAAATAATAAACCATAAAATGTAAAAAATAACCTTGATTTTTAATATACTCTAGCTAATGAATTGAGCTTCTTTTTGAAAAAATGTTATAAATCTAAAAGAAAATAATTTAGTAATAAAGTTTTATTGATCATACAAGAAATATTTGAAGATTTCATCGTTTATGAATCGAATTATAAAAGCACTGAAAAAAAATTAATAGAAAGCTCCATCTCTTAAAATTACATCACACTTATTAATGAATTTTTCAAAAACTATATATCAGATAGACAATATTTACATCTTATAGTATCAATTATTAATAGCTTTTTATTAAAACCTATTAATCAAAAAGATTGTTAAAGCCAAACTTTATTTTCTTAAACGAGAGTCATTGATGCTTTAAATGAAATTTAAATCCCAAATGAAGAAATTTTATCTTTTATTGCTTAAAAATTGGGAATTTAATATAATTAATAAGGATTAAAATTCAATAAATAATTTATTAATCAAAAAAATTAAAAGGATGAAATATTTTCATTAACTTCTATTCTAAATTTATTAATAAAAGGATTTTAATAAATAGTTTCAGATTAGAATTATGATCCTATTAAGATTTATCATAAAAATATATATTGTTTATATTGCTAAAAAGAAAGAATCAAATACATAGAAGGTTTTATTAATTTTTTAATAAATATTTAATATATATAAATAAAATAGGATGCCGACTTAAATGTTTAAATTGTATTAATGTGAATTGCTGTTCAAATAATGAATGTTATTAAATTCATAAATCAGAATTTCCAGATCATTCATTTATTTACATTGAAGAGCCTCTTCCATTGGTTCCAAATAATATAGAGCCAAAGGAGTAATTACATTTACCATTCTCTTAAAAACTTCCATTAGATAAAAATCATGATATTCTTTGTTAAATTTGTTAAATTTTAATTCAAGATTAAGCAAGAATGATGTGTGCAAATTGTTAATAATATGACATATGTTATGGTTGTTTTTAATTAAATAAAAATGGTAAACATAATAAAAATCATGTTTTTATAAGATTGGATTATCAAATAATAAATAAATAAAAGTAGATATTTTAAGCATTGGATCCTATGTTATACCCTATAAAAAAAGAATAAGAAGAATAAATCAAAAAATAAAGAACTTTTAGTATCAATTATTATGACAATTTGGAACCACTTAAAATAAAAAGATTTTATTCACACTAATAAAATTAAGTATAATTTTTAAAAAATTAGCAACCTAAATAAATTCAAAATCTATTAGTTATGAATAAAGAAGATGATTTATATAAATTACCTAAATTAGACTATTAATAATCATTTATGGTTACTTTTGGAATTTGCTTATGGATATGCGATAATAATTAATTGTCAGAAATTGATAAAAAAAATATATTAAGTCTTTCATTTAAATTATTAAACTCTATTATGTTATTAACTAGCTAAGAAGGAATTAGAGAAATTCTCAAAAATCAGAATCATTTCTTAACACGTACTTATATTATATATTTTAAGTTATTTTTAATATATGGAAATACGGATCTAATTAAGAAATGGAATAATTAAAAGAATTTTTAAGATATTTGATATAACCTTTACCAGATAATTAAAAATAAGGGTTGAATATTGAATAATAAATTAAAAACGAAATAAAAAATCTCACTTTATATCATTTTTAAACATTTTAAAATTGGCTATTAGAATTTCCTTTAAAAAATTAATAATTTACATTATATACTTCATTATTTGGAAGCAATATATCACCAAATATATAGATATAACATTTAACTTTTAGTTTAGAATTTTTGCTAGATAGTGCCGATGATGTTTAGATAGAAAATGTAAAATTTTATTATAATATTTTATAATAATGATTATAATAATAAAAGAATAATCTATCTGACTTGATTCCCCTTGGTATATCAAAATCATTATCATATCAATAAGATTAAGAATTTAAGCCACAATCAGTAAATGTAGAGAATTAAATGTTTACAATGTATACAGTAAACAATTTGATAAAACTAATGACTCCAAATACTTTGAAAATCAGATAAAATTTTACATTTTAGTCATCTGCAAAATTATGGTCATTGACATTAAGAACAATTTAGAAATTTTAAGTCTAATAATTAATTGATAATAAGATTTTTGAGTAAATAGTGTAATGTTTCTTCTAATCTGAATATGAAATATAATCTATAGTTATAAGTAAAATATTGTCATTTACTAATAATTTAGTCTAAAAGTCAAACTCACAAAAAGAAATATGTAGTTTAGTAATAAATTTATTTTATATAGATCTTAGATTAATTTTTCAAATTTATTGATATTTAACAATAAAAATATGATAATATTAAATATCAATTATTAAAAGGATGGATGAATATATTATTATATTTATCATAACCTAAAACATAATCTAAATAAACTTACTGCAAATTAAGTTAGACTGGAACCTTAAATTTATTATAAAATATATCAATATATCTTAAAAAGTTTATATTTTTTTATTTAGATAAATAAATTATGGTGGTAAAGAAGGAGTTGAAATGTCTAGTATTTTAACAATTTCGAAATTAGAATTGGCTGATGATCTATTTAAAATATTGTTAAATTCAGAATCTAGTAACGGTGTTTTAGCCATCAATGAACTATTTTAAAATTGTAGTAAAAATCAGCAATCATTAAAATAATCATTTACTAAGTAAATTTAAATTGAATATAAATATAAATTTAAAGGTTAATAGAATGGTATTTACTAAATAAAACATCAGAAGCTTGCTAATCACCATCAACAATTTTAATGAAATCAATATCTGACTAATCAACTTTGCTTTTCTTTACACTTAAAGAGTAAATATAATATTATAATAAAGTTATCAAGATGTTACAAAAATTTCGATATCTTGTCTTATAAATAGTTGTAAAAAACAAGATTTGATAATCAATAGTTTAGTGTCAACAAATTAATTATCTGCATATGTAGCACATAAATTAAATAAATAATGGTGTGAAATAATGGAAAGTTTATTTACAATTTGGGTAACTAGTGATAGTAATGCATTGCATGCAGCTTTTGCAACATAAGGATTAGAATTTTTATTGGATAAGATTGGAGTTTAGAAAAGCACAGATAAATTAAGCTAACTATAAGGAACAGATTTAGAGTGGAAAAATGAAAAATAAAACGAAGATAAAGAATTGATATTTTAAGAGGAAGAATTTGCAAATGCAGTTTAAATAATAAATTAACCAAATTAAAATGTATAAAATTGCTCACCAGATTGGTCAAATTATAAAAAGGTAAAATATTTGAATATTAAAGGGTAATAAATCAAAATTATTTGTAATTGATATGATAAATACTTTTTATGATGAGTATGAATTAGTGATATAATTAAATAATCCTGTATAGATAAAATATTTATCTATGGGTTTTAATTCAAGCACTGTTGAGTTTCAATAAAAAGTATTGGGAGTTCCATCATCTATTTTATTAGAGGGAGGAATGACTACTTCTTCCTTTTAACCTTTAGGAGTATTATACCCTATCAGTGATTATGGATATAGTTTATATAGTGTTGAAGTATTTAGAAAAAATTTCACTGAATTAAAAAATGATAATAATTTGAAAATTAAAGACTAAATCAAAACTTTGAATTATCCAACTGTTAAATATTTGAAATTTATCATACGAAGACCAAAAATCACTTTTATTGAATAATACAGTATATTAAATGGAAAATAATTTTAAAATTTATCATGCAGTATCTCTTTTTTAAGTATAACGGGATATGATCTTAATAAAATACCAAATAATATATTAAATTATATTCAAAATGTATAAAAAGATATGGCCTTGAGAGTTATAGGTATTTTTTAATAAATTAAATTAATAATAAAGGTAAATTATGCGATCCTACATATACAGATACACTAAATATTTTAGCCAATAATTAAGATGTTGTATAGAAAATCAAAGTTAATTTTTAAATGATGTAAAATATATTAAATAATTATAAAAATTGGTTAGTTCCTGTATTTTTGGTATATTTTTAATAAAAAAAAGGCAATAGCAACACACAATCCAATAATGGGAGATTGGTTAACAGAAAAGTTTTTAGAATTTAAAAGAGGTGAGTCTCATTCAAAGTTATTATTAGATATAATATTAATTTCGCCATAATATTCTTTCTAAAGAATAAAAATGGTATATTAAACAATAATAAAATCAATATAAAATTTAGTATTCGTAGAAACATTCTGTTCAGCAGGTAAAAATAATATATATAAAAGTTCGAATGATAGAGACATAAGAGTAGCTTGATTTTGGAAAGAAAGAAATTGATTCAATATTAGATTACTTTAATTATAATAATTAAAAATAGATTATAAAATTGTTAGTTACTTTAATTTATCAATAATTCAATTTTGAATTACTTTAATATACATAAAATAATTTATGGGATAAATTTATTAAATTAAAAAAATTTGAGTATCTTCCTTTATTGGGATGCTTAACTATTGGATGCGATAAGGGATTAAATTGGCTTACTAAAGATAAATTGGAAGCATTATTAAAAAAAATTATTAAAATTCTACAAACTTTTTCACCAAAAAAACATAAAAAACTAAATAATTTGTTAAATTTTTTAAGTTGTATAATATAGTGTAAAAATGAAGATATTAATAATATTATTGTTTAATATCACATTGATATATATTAATCATTAAAAAATACAAAGAATAATGATTTAAAAGATCTTGAAATAGTTAATTATGAATTAATTTTCAAAATCTTAAAAGATTTAGTATTAGGTGATAGTGGATTATAATAGTAATTCATAAGTTATTTAATTGAAGATTTAGCTAGCTTGAATAATAAAAAGGTTGTAATTTTTGCTGAATAATTCTTAGTGCCATTTTTAAATGCAACATAAGATGTACCTGTTTGCTTTCATCCATATTATCTTGATTAAAAAAGGTATCTTTATAAAATATAATATAATATAATATCATATTATATAATATAATATAATTATAGATATGCTTATTAAGGATTTTTATACACAAACTAAACAAATGAAAAAGATTAATTTGCCTCTAATATATTTTCTAAAAAAGAGAAAGAATTATTTTAAGACGCTATAAAGCCTATAACTG